>Ga0056114_1000654_pt1 | contig 13017 bp, 5 predicted proteins | sample WorMetHERISLAND1_FD_77005 | JGI IMG/M metagenome (GOLD analysis project Ga0056114, IMG submission 77005) | Marine gutless worms symbiont microbial communities from Max Planck institute for Marine Microbiology, Germany - Olavius loisae HERON... ...
AAAACATCCTGTACCAGACCGGGTTAAGCCGTATTTGTAATTTTGACATCCGGGCACTCTGACGCTCAGGACTGAGCGTCAGAGTGCCCGGATGTCAAAAATTACAAATGACGGCTTAACCCTACCTGGCACAGGATGCTTTATAGCTGTACCCATAATTATGGCAACAGTGGGCATCAAAGGGTTTTAAGCTGGTTTCAGTCTCCGGCGGTTGCAGCAGCTGTGTCAGATCACACGTAGCAGAAGGCAGCAGCTGTTCTGCGGTCGCGGCGCTTGGCGTCATCTGTGTGTACAATGTGTGGTTACAATGTGGGGTAACGAACGAATGTGTTCCAAGATCGTCGTGTTATTTTCGTTCGTCGATAACCGACCGTAAATTTGTTACGAATCACGATCACCCAGTCAAATCATAGTTTTACATCAACACTACAATCGACAGTTAGCCACATAAATTCGAATATTATTATGTTCAGGCCGTATAGGAACAGCCATACATTTTCCAACGTAGTAATCAAATAGTATACTGTTGTGAAATTTGACTTTATCAAGTTACCAAAAATGTTTCAGTCACTGTGTGATTTAATTCCCACTTTGTAACTGTTGTCTTAATCGTTAAGTCATTGTCCTTGAGCTTTAGTCTTTGATAACAACACTGAAACGAGGGCACCCTCCCCCCGCCTGTGATAAGACTAATGTAAGCAGACGATGGAACTACACGTCAAGACAAGGCCAATACGTAATAAGTAGGTCGATTTTGCTCTAAATACACAACAGTAACATGACAGGGCTGTTGTAGACGTAACTCACGTAAGTCCCAGTTTTGGCGTTTTAGTCCTTCGCAGAATTACAGACAAAATCACAAAAAAATGAAGCCGTAGCATATAAGCTAGTGAATGATTGTATTTTACGATATGTGTAGAATGGGCGTGTGATCATTTTGGTCTTGGTATTAATCGTCTGCAACTAACTGCAATGCTGTTATAATAACGACGGACATTTAACGTGAACCGTAAACTGAAATAATAACAAATTTAAGTACAACAAATTCGTTTAGGCCTATGCGCCGACTTACACCTCACAACGCTGAGTCGGCTGTGAGTGTGAAGGAAGGGAGACGCCTTCTTTCTATGGGAAACCCAATCATCCTACCTCAAAGTTTGTCCTAGCTTAGCTCACAGCTGCCTTCGGCAACTTGTTTCGCCGTCAAACGTTTCTTCATTTCTTCGGCCAATACAAACAAACATAATACTTTTCTGGGAGTGAAATTCTGGCAAGTGGTTTTCGTAATAAATCTGATGATTATTCTTAGCCTTCTTTATGCATATATATGGAACAGCAGTTCACGTACGGAAGTGTGAAAAGGCTATACAAAGGAGTAAAGAACCCGACGGCATATGACAGGGCGAGCACTTTGTGGTGTGCTGTCGGTGGCAGTTAAGAAGGCAGTTTGCCTTCCCTCCCTGCGCCCATTGCCCCGGCCAAGCAGCTGAGTGCAATGGCCACCATGCTGCAGTGCAGCCTGTATGGGGCGGCAACATTGACCGACAGGGGGAGAGTTGGAGTGGTGCCCGGTCTGTCGAGTGTTAGCTGTTAGCAGACTGTCGGCCCGACGCGGTGCGGTGCATGCGAGCAATCAATGTGAACATCGCTGGGCATCGATCTGTCTCTAATATAATCGTCGGCGTGCGCTGTGTGTCCGCTCTGGGCGAGTGAACACTAACAAACATATAGCGGCCGTCGAAGACGCTGGACGCACTGTCGTGCCGCTGAAGCACTAGCATCATTCAGCAGATGTTCGACGGTCTGCGCCAGCTACGACACTGGACAGTGAGGTCATTGGGCAGCCAGCAGCGGCGGTAGATGAATGTCGACGCTCTGTCGGGGTGACGTGACGCCAGTCGACGCAGTCGCTCGCTGGCTGCTGCTGCAGATCGGAAATGTCATTGCGAGACGGGACGACCATATCTCAGAGATGATGACCAACGGCAGCTCCCGGGCTAGCTGCTGTCGGATAGCCCGCTGCCAGCCGTAGCCCGCTGTGGCTGCCGGCGGCGTGGCCCAGCCCGGCCGGCGTTTAGTCAGCCCATTGACTGCAGCTGAACGTGTCCTGGCGAGCACAACCACAAACGCTCAGTCAGTCGGTTTCATTCGGCTCGGGTCGGCTTGTGTGGAAATGTGGACCGGACGGATTAGCTGGATGATCATCTGATATGATATCAGTGAGCAAGCTGCAGGAATGGGGCAGCAACACAGCTCTGCAGGAGCCGGTCGTACCATGGTCCACGATCATTCCAGTAAGTAGTAGCCTAGCCTTGTACATTTAGCCCTCTAGTGACTAGTGCTCACTAGTGAGTATACGCTAATGCTGACAGGAAGGGCCGTTAGGCCACACAGCAATGATGTACCCGAGTACGGGTGTCTTCCAGAATCCCGTTTCGCCGAAACCCGATTCGCCGAACTTAGGGTTAGGGTTAGGGTTGGCGTTTCGGCGAATCTGGACTGAACCCGAGTACAAAATCGTGTCACAGGCTGGGTTTCCTGGAAGCTACCCGTATGTCACATGTCATGGTGAACATTTTAGGAGTCCTATACGCTCAAGCCTCAACCGAAGTTAGGCTAAGTGACTGATGGTATTTACGATTTATGGACGTTTCGCCCCTTCGTCAGTTCGCCCCCTGGACGTTTCGCCCCCAAGACGCTTCGCCCCTAGTGCTTGGGTTTTAACTGAATAAGCTTAAGCAGGATCTTCATCATCATTTGCTTTAACAAAAGTGATGCAGCTTAACAATAATAAAAGAGCGACTAGGAAACGTTGAATGCATCCAGGGGGCGAAACGTCCAGTTACCGTATTTACGTATAGACGAGTCAGTCAGTGCCTGTGAATTGGTCGATCTCAACCGGTCCGGCTAAAAGTCGAAATCCACATGCAAAAAAAGCGAAATCCAACACCGGCCACGAAATCCACTGCACATCTCCAAAAGCTAATTATCGAAATCCACCGGCATTGGACGGAAGAATGGCTTTACTACGTTATCATGTCCAGTCGTCCACACTCCACAGTGAACGCCGACATACTTCAAAGTCTATACGCTTGGCGTTAATTATCGCATATTATCCGTCGCATCGGCAATTAATCCAACCGGGACGGCGATTGAAGTGAACTCTGAAACATCTGTTTAGTTTGAAATGCATTACATATAGTGGGCTAAAAATCAATATAAAAAAATCCATAACCGCAGCGATCGGTACAAAAACGCATTTCTGCAGCCATGTATTAGCGACAACATTCAGAAAACGTGGTTCACGGTCCAACGCTGGTGGATTTCGATAATTAGCTTTTGGGAGTGTTGCATGGATTTCGTGGCCGGTGTTGGATTTCGCTTTTTTTGCATGTGGATTTCGACGTATAGGCGGTGGATTTCGTGGATTTCGACTTTTAGCCGGACCCGATCTCAACACGTCTGCGGCATCGTGTAAGTTTCGCGGAGTACCGATGAAATCTGCAGACAGACGAAATCTGGACGTACAAAATCTGGCCAACGTATTACGCTGACTTCTTACAAAGAAGATTCATTGGGTGTAGGCAGCGAGTATTGTTCAAGATCGCTGTCCTGGTCTACCAGTGTCTGGCACCGTCATACTTGGCAGACGAAACACCGCACCGCGCGCTCCGCGCCATGAAATATAGTTAAAACATCCAGACGATGGTGCTTGGGTTTTAACTGAATAAGCAGTAAACGTTGAATACGTGAAGGGGGGAAATGACGAAGGGGCGAAACGTCCAGTTACCCGCCGTGCACGTCTACTCGCAGCGCGGTGCACGCGGTGCGGTGTTTCGTGACATCGCTGGTCTGGGACGTCCGTCCACGTCAACTCTGTTCGTCTGACTTTGGGACCTGCGCTGAATGTTCTTACTTACTTACTTACTTACTTAGGCAAAAACATGCTGCATCGCGCGGTTTCCTTGCGACGGCATGGCTCTTGTTCTAATTTCTTAGTACATGCTTCACCTGACACGAAATGTTTTAACGTAGCGTATTTTTATTTGAGTGTACTACTAGCCTATGTTTTTACGTTTCCAACGTAGGCTAGCCTATGGATGTGCATTTCTATTAAATCGCGTCTGTGAAATAGAACTCATTTCTTACATACTGTTGTTCAGCGTGACTGGTGAGTGGTGAGCGTTGCTTTTATTTTATTAAGAAAATTTCATTTTGTTTAGTCTTCGTACGTTTCAGGGTGCTCACAGGCATACCCGGCCGTCGTGAGTCGGTATACCGATGCACCGAACCGATATCGCGATATTTGAAAAACCGACACCTATACCGACGTCGATATTTGGAAAACCGAAAATACCGAAAACCGACAATTAAATACCGAAGTTTCTATTCGGTTCGGTATTTTCTAACTCCATATGACTGTGAATTTTAATGCGGTCCTACGTATATGAGGAGGCTGCATTAAGCGTCGCACCCGTGCGTCTGTCCGTCCGTCCGTGTCTTAGATTTACTCAAAGTCAGAGACACCAGATAGCACTCGATACGAGTAACTAAGGGAGCATATTTGACGGTTTAAAGGTCAAAGCCTCAAAGGTCAAGATCACTGAGAATGAAAAAGTAAAAATCGTTTTTCGCGCATGTCTTCGGCAAAAGTGGATTGATTTACGTCAAACCAAGACCAAAATGATCAGCGGCCCATTCGACTCATGTCGTTAAATGCATTTCATCAGAGGAAATGCTTATTTTCTGATAATCTGTAATCACTCAGGCCGGGAGAGCCAAGCCGCATGTCGCTGCGTGTACCTACCTGTTTAGCTAAAAAAGTCAACATGTTATGTGTCAATTGAAATAGCCTATGGGAATCAAATGGTCACGTGACCGATGACGTAATTGACCCCGAAAGGTCAAGTCGTGACCCCAATACGCTTAGAGTCCAATATCGCGAAAACAGCTGGAGATGCTATTTAGCAACAATCGCTAACGGTAATTACTAAACAGTCTGCTGTGAGGCAGTACTGTCGGCTATCCTAGCGACAGCTTGGCTTCTCGTTATTCAGATGTTTATGGAGACGTTGCTTGCTTGCAGTGGACAAAACGCACTGTTGACCTGACTGACGGTGATAATCTCTGCTAAATAATAGATGAAAGACGGTGCTCGGATATATGGATGTTGATAGGCTGCTTGGGCTGAGACACATCTCATCATGGATAATTCAGCTGCTGCTGCTGCTGCTAAATGACGTTGACAGCTAGGAAGGATCGTTGCATAATTGGATGCGCCTGATAATCGACACACTCTTTCTGCCGTGACTGACCGTTCGTTTGAAGAATACATGACCCTTGACAGTTCTGTGACTGAGTGAGAAATTGGATCTCGTGAAGGCGTAGCCGTCGTCACAGGCATGGCAATGTCCGTTTGTGAAACCTGTTCAACTGCACGACATGTGGCTGTGTGTGCTAATGAATGAATAAACGATATTAGAATGCCGCATAGCGGACTAATATCTTCTGTGAAAGTTATGCTGATATTAAGAGTGAAAGAAATGCTCTCATGTCGAGCTGAAATATTGACTCAGTAAAGTCAATGTAAATGGCAAGATGCGACCGACGTTCCCTTCCGGAATAACGTACGCGTACAGTAGGCGTAGGCCTATACGGTAACAAGAAGCCAAGCTGTCGCTAGGATAGCCGACCGTACTGTCGCACAGCACCTTCGGGGGTCACGTGACCGTGACGTCATCGGTCACGTGACCATTCGATAGCCCATATGTCATTTCCTGTTGGTGGTCCTTTGGAACCAAGTCTCTATCTCTATAACGGCTTCCGAGATATTCAACGTCAAATGTAACGCAATGGTTGACGTGACCTTAATTGCATACGACCTGACCTAACATAACGTCACAGACAGACGACAGACGCAACAGTGTAGCATAAGCGCGACCGTTAGTACGGTCGGATAAAAACGGTAGTTTATTTTCCTCATATAGCCTAATGAGGCCAACGTACGATTAACGTACGGACGGTACGGTAAAATACCATACGCTTGTGAAACACAGGCCTACGTTATCGGAAAAAGTAATGTACTTACGGTAGTTACGGACGGTAGTAGGCCTATAACGGTCGCACCTTGGTAAATGGTATAAAGTAAGTGCAATAGTTACATGGCTTTGTGCCTCGATCCATTGCGCATTCCTGTTGCAGAACTGCTGCACTTCTAATGAACTAACTGCGAGACTGCGAGTGCGGCGGAGCGAGTTGAGTTGAGTCGCCTCAGACTCTGGCAGCTTCCTGGCTTACCCGATACGATACGATATGTTGCAGCAGAGAGTTTAACGTGGATTGAAAAGATGAAGCGGTCAGCTTAGTCTGGCACACGTAACCAAAAAAATATAAAAGAAGAAACGAAAACAAGCAAACGCCAGTTCCCACCTAGTTCGGTCCAGGTCGAAGATCCGCGAGGGCAGTCCAAATGGAACCAGAAAGACTGCGGAGGAAAGGATTTGTGAAAGAGACGAGTTTTAAGTCTGGAGTGAAAGACCGAGGGAGTGATAGATGGCGAGAGCGCGAAGGTGGTGACTGTGATGAGGTGATACATGTAAGATGAGGTGAACCAGGAGGAGAGTGGACAGGATGAGGTTGACGGATTGATTTCAGCTCCAGCTATGGGCCCGATTTACAAAGGGAGAATCTTATGCTAGACTCATGACAGCGCCGGACTTGAGTTGAGTCACTCTAACTGACCCACGACCCTTGTGACCCATTGAACACTAACCTTTATCATACGACCCACGACGAGTATGACCCACCCACACATACACAATCAAAATGGCACGAGATTGACGTGGTTTTAACTGGCAACTAACAGGAAATTATATCCAACCAGTGGTTAGTGCCATGCCATTACAAATGACCTTGAATGACCTTTAAAGTTCATCTCATAGACATGGTAAGCGGTGGCCGTGTGGTACGATCGCCGGACTTGCGACCGCGGGTTCGAATCCCGCCCGTGGTGACTATGTACCAACGCCAACTCAGCGTGCCATCCCTCCGCTCCGGGGTCGGTTAATGAGTACCAGCGAAAGCTAGGGAGTAAACGGGCATACCACGCGATGCACTAGCCCCGTATTCGTGGTCTTGCGGCTTCGGCTGGTGTCCGGCTGAGGGCCAAGGAAACGGAGATCAGCGCCGCCCCATGGGCCCTTGAGGCTCGGGAAAGGACCTCACTTTTGTACTCAGTTATTTAAGCCTGGCCGACGGGCAGTAGACAATATCATGATTATTATTGCATACATATATTATGTTAAACTGCGCGGTTTATACAGAAATCGTGATAAAACGCGCGGGTTGTCAGCGATAGTTGGACTTCATCGATGACGTCGCAGAAAGTGGCCGACGAGATGTTGCAGTCACAAGCTGCTTTGTCGTTACTCGTAGAACTTTGACGGTATGTCATGTGTTGGTAAACCTGTTGTGATCAACACGGAAGGAAGGGTCTACATCAAACTGACACACCTCCATGCACTAAACGAGACATCAGTGAACATCTGTAGCTCTAGTCTAGTGGTCCAGTAGCTGAGTGCTACCTCTCAGTCACGCTGCGTCCACGTCCTGGTTGCAGTAAACAATGCTTGTGAAACTAGTTTGTATACGTGCGGCTGGGCTCAGCCAGGCTCCCTATCAGTTGCTGCTGCTGATTTATACAGTCATTTGTGCTCGGCTGCCGATGCTGGTACTGCTGCTGCTGTGTACCCGCCATAACTCCACCCCTCGGCGTCCGTCTGTCGGTCTTGGCTGCCAAACAATCAGTATAATGCTGGCCAAGGCTGTGATTGTGCGGACGATGCTATAACGGCCTACTCAAACAGTAGGCCGAGGATTGTGTGACTTTATGTCCACTCTATTCAGGCTGTGGTAGGACGTTAGGTCTATAACAGCAGCCCATACCAACTGCATGAATAAGCAGTAATTAGCAGGTAGAAAAGTCGGGTGAATTTATATCACGCCTTCATTTGGCGTTAATCCCCTTCACTAGTGCCCCATCGCAATGTAGCCTAAATCTACTTTCACCCAGAGTTACAGCAGAATGAACACAGCGGAAAATTAGCAAAAGCACAAAACAAAAATAGACTCATCAAGGCTGCCACGCGATTCCACGCACACAGTAGACCTAACGTCCTACCACAGCCTGAATAGAGTGGACATAACGTCCTGATACCAGGCCGTGATGTCTATACCACGGCCTCCGAGGCTATAGTCGAGCTGGAGGCATCGCGGCGTCGCTTGATGGAGTGGATATGTGTCCGTACCCGTCGCTGATCCACCAAGCGAACCGATCACCGGTTGCTGAACTGTTACATACGTAGTGCGCTTCGCTTGCTCGATGAATATCATTTCTCTATGGAGTGGACAAAGGTTTTTGGTCGTAAATGTGAAAACGTTTTACAACTTTGAACGCATTGTATTCATGACTAAATACGGGCGTGCGATAAAAAACGGACAGCAATCACAGCATGTGTGTGCATGTGTAGATATCAATAACGACCTCACTGTACAGTATTTGCAACAAGCAGGTACACAGTCAGGTGGCCGCCGCGACATGCGGCGATCCATGATAATTACTGATTGCAGATTATCATGAAAACGAATCATTTCCGCTGATGAAATGTATACGACGATATGTGTAGAATGGTCAGGCAATCATTTTGGTCTTGGTTTGGCGTAAATCAATCAATCCACTGTTGACGAATATGCGCGAAAAAGACGATTTTTACATTTTCGTTCCAGTGACCTTTATCTTTGACCTTTAGACCTCAAATTTGTTCCCCCTAGATACTCTTTCCAGTGCTATGCTACCACTATATTAGAAGTTTCTAAAGCTTTCCTGTTTCGAGAAAATAGGAGGCGCGGGATGGACAGAAGGATGGGGGTGCTGGACTGCTGGTGCAACACCTAATGCGGCCCCCGGCCTAGACATGGCCGTGTAATAATCTGGAAACAGCAAAATATGGCAGTTTCTGAAGAGAGGAGACAATTACGGAGCTAAGCACCCCCTGTGAAAAAATTCTGGCTACGCCACAGGAAGAATCGTAGAATTCTCTTGGTAAGTGACATGTAGCCTGTCCCCAGACAGTTACGACGCTGTCGTCCAGTGAAAATGTTCAGTACGGTTCGTACGCCAGGGTTTGTGTTGTGTTGTATTCAGTGAAGTCGTTCTCTGACGAGAACCTGACGTGGTGCAGTCAACAGTGGAATCTCAGCTCGTCGCCGCCATTCCTCTCCGACAACGACGCCATTGACAAAACCGTCTCGTCGTCTGCCACGTCACTGCGCATGCGCGTGGCGCGGGCCTGGTCGTCACGTGACCTCATCGACCGGCTCAGCAGGGTCAACGTCCGGCCGGCGTCCGGTCGAGCCCGAGCCCCGCCCCACAAGGTCCTGTCGTCTTTCGAACCAATCACCGAGTTCGACCCCGCCCCCTCGACTCCGCCGGGAGTGACGTCAGCGGCGACCGGAAGCGATAATGTCGGTCAAACGGTGGGCGATGTGTTGCGGCAGACGGTCGACTTTCTCGTGTACGAGGTGGAACCTGTCCTCATTGCGGAACATCTTCGACGAAGTCGGCGCAGCTCGCCGTCCAAGCTGCCGCGCTGGACCGAGAACACGTCGCCTCTGCTGATGTCCACCGAGCAACTTCGACGTCTGCTGACAGACATCATCACCGACACCGAGTCAGACGAGTTCTCGACGTTCTGTCGACTGCTGCGCAAGCTCGACACCGACCGGCAGACGGCCGAGTTCCTCGAGGCGCTCGACCTCGTGCTGAAGGTCGTCGGCGGCTGTGGTTGCCGGTGTTGTCTGGAACGAGCCGGCGGCCAGGACGTCGACGAAGAACGATCGTCGTGGGACGTCCACGTGGTCTATGCGGACTGTGAGACGAGGTCGGAGTTTGACTACCGCGACGTCGAGTCGATCAAACGATGTCGTCGACGCAAGTCACGTCTTGTGGCTCATCAGCGACGTCCAGTCGTTCTACTGCGCGACACTGCCGACAGGTACGGTGGTACACAGCGGCCACCTCCTCCAAAAGCTCACTCCACTTTTTCCCCGCAGAAACTCAGACCAAAAATGACCAACAGCCCATTCGACACGCATCGTCGAATACATTTCATCGGCGGAAATGCTTCTTTTTTTCTGATAATCTGTAATCACTCAGTAATTATCCTGGAGGGCCACATGTCGCATCGTGCACCTATACTTGTTTAATAGTTGGAGTTAATGTAATCATATTAAGCTTTCTTCTGAAAGTTTTGGTTTAAGCAAAAAGATAGTCGCCCGGTATTGAATGAGTGATGTAGCCAGAGAGAGAGAGAGAGAGAGAGAGGGTGAAAGTTAGCCCTCAACCGCCAACACCTGCAATTACATTCCATATCCTGATACGCTAATACACTGTAAGTCAAAAAACACTCATGCACTCAGACATTCGTTCATAACATAATAAGACTGTTGCCCGATTATCAAAATTCCTCAATATTGCACTCAGCAGTAAATGTGCAAGAAATTTTTTATCACGTTTCGCGCCACACCACGCAGGCTCAAGCATGTCACTACACTACTTTGGAATGCAAGCAATGTGGCAGTTTTGTTGCAAGTTTACTAGCAGCTCCGTACATACGCTACGTACGATGTCACAGACTCAATAGTTGATAACCGTTTGCTTTTTTAATATCGCGTGTTCGCATTTATTCATGTAATGCGCGATCTTGATATAACAGCCGTGTCCATCTGTCTGTCTGTCTGTACGTTTCACGCTGGTAGTGTGTCAAATAAGGCTGAATTTATCGTCGATATTCTTTCGTCGCATTCAATAGCCCCGCCATCGTGGCTTCATCGGGCAGGGTTAGCCTACCTGTAACGTCGACGAGTGTTAAAATGTCGCGATTTCCGCCCACAATTGACTGCACCACCGAACGCGCGATTCGTTCACGATAACCGGCGTTCTTGCAGTTCTTTATTGTTTGCAGTTGTGATGCGTTGTTGCAATCAGTGCCGTCTGTCCGTCTATCCGCCCGTCTGTCGGTTACACTTGCTTTTCCCGTCGCCGCTGCTCGTGTCTGGAACAGTCTGCCAGATGTTGTCACTTCCGCCCCTTCCGTAGCAGTCTTCCGGTCCCGGCTTAAAACGCACCTGTATAACGTTGTGTTTGTACAGTGCCTGTGCAGTGACTCTAGTTGCTTTGGACACTATAATCGTTCTTGCTTACTTACATACTTACTCACGCTGTCTGACGTTAGTTATTGTGCTGTCTGTCTGTTGTTGTAGGTTTGTTCCGATGTTGTCGGTGAGTCTGTCATGGCGTGTGTTCTGCGAGCCAGTCGCTCGACGCTTTGAACGACTTCTCGATCAGTTCTCGTGCGTGCGTCAGCTGGCGCTGACTAACTGCCGACTGGACCCGCCGACCGTCGTACGACTCAGTCGCGCGCTACAACTAAACACCGGCCTGTACTCACTCGACCTGGCCGGCACGCTGCTGGCCGACGACGGCGCTATGTTGTTGGCGCATGCACTGCAGCGCAACTCGTCACTGCGCGTGCTCGGACTGGCCGGAAACGGGCTGACAGGTCGCGGATGTCGGCTGCTCGTTCGGGCGATCGGCAAGAGTCGGTCCGTGTCGGAACTCGACCTTACCGACAACCGTGTCGGTGACAGCGGTTGTGTGGCGCTAGCTCAACTCCTCGCTACCCCCAACTGCCCCGTACGTCGCCTGCTGGTGTGCAACAACGGGTTCGGGGTGGGCGGGGCTTCCGCGCTATTCGCCGCCCTGCGTCGCAACTCTCGCCTCGTGCACCTCGAAGTCTCGCGGAACGAGATCGGCGACGAGAGTTCGCGAGAGCTGATGACGTCGCTGATATGCAACCGGACGCTGCGGCACCTGTCGGCCAGCGGCTGCGGCTTGACTACTGCAACGTGCTGCGTGCTGGCGAGGCCGTTACAGAGCAACAGCGTGCTGCGAGTACTGGTGCTGGATCACAATCAACAGATCTGTGACGCTGGCGTGGAGGTGCTGGCAGACAGTCTGCGATACAACAGCTCTCTGCGTCAGCTGTCGTTCAACCAGTGCGGACTGACTCCGCTCGCGCTAACACACGTCCTGGCCGCGCTGCATTTCAACTGTACCATCAGAACGGTCGACGTCCGACCTAGCAACCGCACCGCCGTTGCCAATGACGACCGTAGTCACGGCAGCGTGACGTCATCGCCCACCGCGGAGTTATCTAGGGTACTGCGTGCCAACCCTCTGCTGCGGATATTAGCCTGAGTTCAATAATGTCCAATGTCTATATGCAGATGTCACAGTTGATTGTTTTTATTGTTAGAATAGTCTAATAGACTTGACTGTTTAACCCTTTGATACCCACTGTTGCCATATTGGTACAGCTATAATGTATCCTGTGCCAAAGACCGGGTTAAGCCGTCATTTGTAATTTTTGATGTCAAAATTTACAAATGACGGCTTAACCCAGTCTGGTACAGGATGCTTTGAAGGGGGTATGGTCACTTCGGTCCTTAGTCAGTCCGGTCCTTTTTTGAGGACCGAAGTGACTGAGGACCGAAGTGGATGTAGACCCTTTAAGCTGTACCCATATGACAACAATGGGCGTCATAGGGGTTAACGCCCTGTACCGTGGTCTATTCGCTGCTCGTGGCAGTATTGAGGCAGCTAACTGTCAAGGTAAAAACAAGTCGCGTAGCTTAGGTGTCTAAAACTATAACCCTTACCCAACCCAAACCCTAACCCTGGATAACCCTTTAAAGCCTACTGTTGCCATATGGATACAGCTATAAAGCATCTTGTGCCAGACCGGGTTAAGCCGTCATTTGTAATTTTTGACATCCGGGCACTCTGACGCTCGCGGATGAGCGTCAGAGTGCCCGGATGTCAAAAATTACAAATGACGGCTTAACCCGGTCTGGCACAGGATGCTTTATAGCTGTACCCATATGGCAACAGTAGGCTTT
>Ga0056114_1000655_pt1 | contig 13017 bp, 5 predicted proteins | sample WorMetHERISLAND1_FD_77005 | JGI IMG/M metagenome (GOLD analysis project Ga0056114, IMG submission 77005) | Marine gutless worms symbiont microbial communities from Max Planck institute for Marine Microbiology, Germany - Olavius loisae HERON... ...
GGATCGAACGGCGCTATTTACGATTCGAACAAATCCAAGATGGCGGCCACCGCCATCTTGGAAAAATTTCAAATGGCCATATATCCGCAACCGGTCGTCCGATCCACTTCATGTTTGGTTATAGAGCGGGGTTTTCGGGGACGGCGGATCTAATGGCGCTATTTTCGATACGAATAAATTCAAGATGGCGCCGCTATCTTGGATAATTTCGAATGGCCATATCTCCGCAACGTCTCACGATTATATAGCGCGCATCGCGCGGTCATCTTTGCGATAGCACAGCTTTCTTGTAGACTTAGCAGCTGCAGTCCTTCAGTAGGTCTCAACACAGACGGCAAATAGGTGCCAGAATGGAGTACGACTTGAATTCAAACGACTTGATTTCGAGTCCATTACTGGAGCCCTACGAGTCTGCCATGCAACTGACACTGAGGACTAAACGTGTAGACTGCAGAGATGTATAAGAGGTGGCGACGTTCATTTCAGTTCGCAAGATGGCGCCACGTGTTGACAGAGAGAACACGAACATTATTTTCTGTAAACGCGTATCGTGAATTCGTATTGTTGCCTTCGTTAACCAAAAATTCGACTGTCGTTTTAAACTGGTCCTTCTTAAAATTTATATAACATTAGCATTGTCATAGATTTGCGCTGTAGTCAGACATGACATGTTCCATCTGTCCACTCCAAATGTAAGCAAAGCTGGATGGATTCATTGTTGGCAACTATGCCCTCTGTGGGAGCCGTCCCCTAGTCACCCCAGTATTAGTGTAGACTAGCCTGATTAGGGGACTTACTGTGTCTTATGTGTATCTCTTTATTGTATATTTTTGTATGTACAGGACGTGCCATATGTACAGGACGTGCCAAAAAAAGTAACCCCTAGAAAAATTTTATACCTCTGAAATTGTAGCAGATATATTTAACAAATTTGCAGAGATTACAGATGAGGATTCAGTCCACATATCCTGCAAATTTTATTAAAATAACGAATACGGTTCAACAGATACAACAGTTTTAACTTTAAAGTTCATTTTTTTCAAGTGAACACGCAGTGGCATCCTGAATATTTAGTAAGTCTTACTTAATAACAAATCAAACTTTGCACAACTTTTGCATCAACACTTCAAACGCTTCAGTAATGAATGTAGGCTGCCCTCTCGGTATTTAAACTGAGTGTCCAAAGTGCATTGTGTCCGCCAGCTGCAGCAACACAAAATCGAAGTCTCTTTCGAAATCACAGAGTTGCCTTATCAGTGAACTCCTGTGGCAAATCATTCCATATTGAAGCAAGGCAGTCTTCAGTTCGGCAATGTTATTTGGTTTTGACGTATATAGCGTCCCAGTATTGCACCTCACATGATAATCCAACGGATTGAGATCTGGCGACTTAAATATCAGCGAGGTTATTTTTAAAGTCAGAATAGCAATTTAATTACCTGTTCACTTTGAAAAATGCACATTTAAGTTCAAATAGTTACAATTTTGGAACGCAAGCAAATATTGCTATGAGATTTGCAGAATATGTGGTCTGAATCCTCCTCTGAAGCACTGTTAATTTGGAAAAAAAAATTTACTACAGTTCCAGAGATATCAAATTTTTCCTAGGGAGTTACTTTTTTGGCTCGCCCTGTATATGTATATTTTGTGTTCTTTGTTTTTTCTGGGTTTTCCTTTGCAGCGTTCTCTCTTCAGTACTTTGATACTGTTGGTTGGGTCTTTTGACCTGTAAAAATCGTCGCCCGTATAACCTATATTGTGTTGGTGGAGACGTTAAACCATGCTCAATCAATCAATCATTGTAGGCCTAATACGTACAGGGGCCTATTAATAGACATACGACGAGTTAAAAAATTCACTCTCCATTTTTTGCGTGCGCATATGCAGGGCACCGGCACGCTATATGCTGCCAGTCTGTCAATCTGTCTATCTGTCTGTCCGTCACACGGGTGGATCAGTCAAAACGGTCGAAGTTTGACCTTAGGCATGGTATCCACATCCCTCTAGTTTTGCTTGATAAGTTTCATCCAGAAATTCTATCCGATTTCCCTGAGCAGGAGAGTCAAACAGGGGAGGGATAAAAAGCAAGCTATTTTCTAGTTCTATGCGTCAATATCTCGATTCTCGAAAATGGTACGAGATACGTTCAATTACTAATGACTAATAGGAAATCTAGAAGGTGCATATGCGCTTTCGATTGGCATCAAGATCGATGACCTTGGATGACATTAAACTGAGTTGGAATTTTCTTGGAATTTCGCGCGATTTCGCTGTTTGTCTGCAATTTGGGAGGCAACAACGACTAAACGAATGAAGATAGACCTGTATTGTCATCGAGAGAACTGTAGCCCACTAAACTCTTCAGCGATGTAGGCCTATGCCTAATTACGTTGATATTGCCGGGGGTTCCTCCGCTAGGGTCTACAATCAGAGTAAGCGAAATGGCGATTTTCAATCATCTATACGTGATAATCGCGCAAACGGTATATAAGTAATACGGCAACGGTTCAATCAATGAAACCGGAGGACATCGCATATCGTCGATTTGCTGTAGATTTCTTGAAGACTTCATACACGCACTGCTGTCGTGCGCTTACCTTTGCGTCAGCTAGGCTTTCTTGTTATTAAATATTTTCTCAACGGCCCTGACAGCTAGTGGCGGTGTTTGAATCCCCCAATCCCTTTAGCCTCGCATCTAACAAATGGGCATAATTTTCTTCAATTTCGCGATAACGACAATTGAATAAAATTTGGCGTAAGCTTACGTATGAACATTAGGCATAGGTTCACGTGTAGAAATTTCCTTATAGATTCTCAGCTGTTGGGGAAAAATTTCACAAAATCTCACTTCGTGCCACCCCATGGCACCACCCTTGCCAATCTTAGATATACCTACTGCATGTATCTGTCCTGTTTACTGCATTCTAATGATAGATAGCTAATATCTGGAAGTGCTTCAGCGTTGGTTGCTGATCGTATCGTATACAGATGGTTGTTAAATACACCCGCGGGTGTTCCGGAGTCAAGCCGTCGCATTAGTCGTATTTCCAAATCCGCCCGTCGTCGTAGCGTCGCATTCCGGTCGTTTCCGTAATCCAGGTCGGCGGCCGGCATCGCACCCACTCCGCCCGTTCCAGTTACCCTGCAACAGCAGCCGTATAAATATATAGGTCTGCATGGCAAGCGTCGGGCGATGTCGTTAACCCTTTGACGCCGACTGCTGCCATATGGGTACAGCTATAAAGCATCGTGTGCCAGACCGGGTTAAGCCGTCATTTGACATCCGGGCACTCTGATGCTCGGGGCTGAGCGTCAGAGTGCCCGGATGTCAAAATTACAAATGACGTTTTAACTCGGTCTCGCACACGATGCTTTAGCTTTATAGCTGCACCCATATGGCAATTGGCAACAGTGGGCGTCAAAAGGGTTAATATGCCTACAGCGGCGATCGATCGATAGCATGCGAGGGAGGAAGAAAGGATGGGGAGGGGCTGTAGGCTGGCGAGGCTGTGCCTTGTCCGTCCAGGGTCTACGGCCACCGACGCTGTGGTGACCGTTGCTGCAGCTCTTCGGGATAATCGATGAGCCTTCTGTTTGTGTCTCCTCCTGGCTGCTGCAGCTGAATTGGAGATGCGGGAAGCCCGGCTGTAGCTAGCAAGCAGCATGCATGCTGTATTATAGGACACCGTGCCAGCAGAGTCGTCTTATTAGCGCAACAATGACATTTTATAACGTCGCCGAGCCGAGAAAACAATGGCGACTACTACGGACGTTACGCATTCAAACCGGTTACGATTATTGTCATAATCACAGATAAATCACCGAAGGTCCGTGTTCCACGTAGATTGTCTCGAATAAGTTGCCCGGCTGTTTGGAATAATAACATTGAATCTGAACAAAGGCTGGGCAAATTTGCAATTAAATATACTGCTATCTTGTAAAAGATCTATACACGGCTGGGTGCTTATCGCGCGTCCGCATGCAAAGCTATGCAGAGCGCGATACCATAGCATTTTGCTTGTATGTTTGCCACTTCCGATACTGCGCCAGAACCGTAAACGGCTAAACATGTCGAAATTCTTTCGACGCCTGATAGCCACATAATCCTAGTTTTTTAGTACCAAGCGCCGTTACGCGTAAATTTTAAAATGTCCAAAATGATCATTATTATTGATATTATTATTATTGATATTTATCTTTTATTGGCCGCACATAAGCGGATTTTAGCCCTGTGTTGGCCATTCAACCAGTATATTTTCTGTCTGTTTCACTGCGTTCACTGTGTGTATGTTTTTGTCTGGTTGATGAATTTTAATAAATAAATAAATAAATAAATAAATAAATAAACGTCAGTAAAAGCGTTTATTGCGCACAATAACAAACGTTAGCAAACGTTGTTAATTACCGTTGTCGTTTTTTCAGCGGTTTGTAAACTTTATTTTTTGCAGTTCGTTTAAATTCGAAATTCCAGTGCGTTGGTGCAGCAGTAAGCAAAATTCATTCCCAGACAGTTACTACAAAATAAACAAATCGCTCATGGCTTCTTTCTTATCATATGCATCGTTCTACATCAGCTTCGACAAAGCTTTTCTACATTTTCATTGTGAGTTTATTAAAATAGCAAACGTTGACAACGTCTCCCGAAATCTGGTATTAAACAATACCGAGTTAGTGACGCAGGCAACGTATTTGTGCGGTCGAAAACAGACCCGAACCGATATAGTGCTAATGCACGTCTCTCCGTACAAAAACACATAAATATAAAGAGATGGGACCGGTCACCCAACTACATGTACCAGTACCAGCAGCTTATGTTCTGTGACACACCACTAGATGGCTGTAGTAAGCAATGATCAGCTCTGTCTGATGGCAGTCTGCCTATCCTGTGCCGGGCGTGCGGATTCCAACTATTTTACTCCGCTGTTAGCCTGTCACACCGCTGTTCTGTGGCTACAGATCGAACCGGCCATCTGGACCGCATATCTTCTCAGTCACCCGCCGTATCCGGGTCTTAGTTTCCGGATGCGACAACTGTGACGTCGCGAGTATGACGTCATTGAGTCACGTGACGTCATCGGTGACGTCACCAATCGACGCGCTGTAAAGGGTCCCTATTGGACACGAACCGAACCCTCAGATCGCTTTGTTTCTGAGATATTTAGCATCAAAGTTGCTGACACACACAGAGTCACAGACAGACAGACACGTCGACTGACAATAAGGGTCGCTTAAAGCTTAGCAGCCGCGCGAGCCAATTATCTAGACTCGACCCACTCATTTTATTGCCGGACATATGTATGTGAGAATGCCTGCAGTAGGCTACAGGTTCGAACGGCAATAACGGATGCGAATGAACACAGTGATGTATTATTACAGTGTTTGCTGGAGTATATTGCATTGCATTGCAACAATGGACTGTAGACAATCAAGGACGGTTGTATTATTGCAATGTGGTGGGCAGTGGCATAGGCAGGATTTTAAAGGGGCTTTGCACCCCTTCCAGAAAATTTTTTATTATTTAATCTTAAAATGACATATTTTATTGAACATCTCGGGTATTCTGACGTACTTATTTTAAAGCTCTGCTTTGCTATGTAAAGCAGAATACAATACAACACAATACAATACAAAATACAGAAGGCAACAATCAACACTGCAACTTCAGCAACTTCGGCTACAGAACGAACTTGAGTCGTCTGGCTGAAGCAAAATTTATTATGCGCTGAGCACGTCGTCCTTCATAGGACAGTGCTCGCCGTGGCATTGTACTTGCAGCAAGGGAAGCGCCTCTAGTCGATCCTCCGTCATGGTAGAACGGATCGACGTTAGCTGCAACTTAGAGAAGACGCTCTCAGATTCTCACGTCGTTCCTATACGATGGTCAGCAGTCGCTAGACGTTTGGAAACTTGACGCTGTTGCACAAATCTGAAGTCTACTATATTCATTATGCGAAGAATAGCAAAGGTATGATAATAGTACAGCTATTGTATGTCTAGTGGCTATATGCATTATTACAGACAGTTTGCTAGGTACTGTAACTGTTTTATGCTGGTAGTTATTCACAGCATGATTAATGAAAGAAGAACAGTTTCACTTGGTATACGGAGAACGAATTCTATAGGGAATTTTGTCGAAGTACGAAGGCGTGAAATAACCGATTGTACCCGTGGGACAGGAAGATGAAGAACACAATTAGAGGAGGGTTGTGTAGTGCAAGTAAGCTGATGATGCGAACCTGTCTGAGATCCATACATGTAGAAAAATATGCTGTAAACAAAAAAACAGAGTGTAAATTTATTTAACCCTTTGACGCCCAGAGTTGGACATGGGTACAGCTATAAAGCATCCTGTGCCAGACCGGGTTAATTGTAATTTTTGACATCCGGATATTATGACGCTCAGGACTGGGCGTCAGAGTGCCCGGATGTCAAAAATTACAATTAACCCGGTCTGGCACAGGAAGCTTTATAGCTGTACCTATATGGCAACTGTGGGCGTCAAAGGGTTAAAGCAAAACTGACATTAAGCAAGTAAAGAAGCAAACTGTTTATGATACGAATACGATGCTGGCCTGGCTGCATGATGTATACCACCCAGCAAGAGAGACGTCCATTCCGACTCGCCGGTGCTATAATACGCATCCAAGCGTGATTTGACTGATTATGTGGACGACGGTCTATTCTGGCGTGCAATCACCGGATACTGAGCCGTGTCTGCCGGGCCACGGCGGCGGTGATTAATCTCATCGTGCAGGGACGATGCATTATGAGGGCGATGAGGTAGCTACGTGCCGCCGGCGCAGTGTCTCAAGCGAGTTCACAGGGACTCGATCCGCTCGAAGACGTCGATCCGCATCATCTTGGCCTCATGATATCGATGACTTTGGACTGCTAAAGCGTTCAACCAATAGACCCGCACTCAACGGGTTAAAGAGGAGAATACGATACGGTACGATACGATAGCAGAGTTTAATCATTTAATGTGGACTCAAAAGCCGAGTGTCATCAGCTTAACCTAGCACACGTAGCCAGAAAAAAATATAAAAAGAAGAAACTAAAACGAACAAACGCCAGTGTCCACTTAGTCCGGTAGATTCAAGATCCGTGAAAGGCAGTCCGAAATTACCCCTCTTTTCGTTAAAAGGTCCACTTTTGCTTTTGTGTCTATAAAAAGTGACAGATTGGCATATTTGCAGTAACAAAATGTGCAAGTGTTATCCAAATTTATAGAAGCTTTCGGTTTCTGGTCCTAGATCTCTTCAAGCCCCTATCCTGCCGCAGCCCGGGACCTCTTACTAGTCTGGGGTAAATCGAAAATGGCCCAAAATTAAAACCAGGATGTGTACCAGTCAAATAGTTGCACATCGCTCTGGTGTTTTGGTGGTGACGTAGCAGTTAGGGCGTAAGCGGTCGCGGGTTCGACTTTCTGCCGGTCAACTCAGCCTTCCATCCCTTCCAGCCTTACCGGCTGCAAGGCGGGGTGTGTTCGCTTGACGTAAGGTAGGTGGCAAGTAACATTGTGTGATTCCATATGGTAAGTGACTAGTTCTGTCATGTAGTTTTTTCCATTACAAACTTATCATGGCTATCAACTTAGCGCCTCTGTAGCTTCGCGTATGGCGCTTTACAAATTCGACTATTATTATTATTATAACCCTTTAACCTCAAAGAATCGTTAAGGGTCACTACGGCGGCTATCAACGCCGTTTCAATACACGCGCGCAATGCCTGCAAAACGTGAATTTGGTTAGGCCACTGGATAGCCATGTGGACCTTTCTACTGATGGGGGGGGAGTCTGCCGTGATAGTTTCAGCCAATCGGGCGATACATTTTTTCGTTATGCTTCCTGGATACAGACATTCTCATCACCTCGCCAACGATAAAACAACATCGCATTTGCATCTTGTTACCGCGGTGTAGCGCAAAATTCAGCGCAGTTGCAGCAGTGCGCATGCGCATGTTGTATTAATTTATACTCTATGGTATTGTAAGATCCGTGTACGAAATTGCACGTTCGTAGGTCCCCAGAGAGTTAGGTTAGGGTTAGTGTTAGTTAACCAATAATTTCGGCTTATTTATCCGTCTGTCCACCAATGTATTTGTCCCACAGTGTCGCGACAATTTCGAGGTGCGCCAGATTTCGGTCGAAACTGGAAATTCCGGCTGAAGCAGACCGATATTTCGTTGTCCACTTACCGCACCTGGTCTGGCAAGACGGTGCGTGCGTCACACAGCGTTGGTCGCGTATTCTCTCTCTCACCAGCAGCAGCAGCAGCAGCCGAAGCAGCGGGAGCTCTGTGATCAGAATGATGTCATCCACGTAGCTGCGTGTTACGGCGTGAATGTGTGTGGAAGCATGGTTTAGCCGCGTCAGGACCCGCTGATCGATCCATATCAACGCCGGCGAGCGAACGCATCGGATCATAATACTACATTCAGAACGTGCCATCATCACAGCCTCATACGCGAGATGCCGTGCCTGAACCAGCATCCTATTGGCTGCGACATACGCACACATGGCTTCGCTGGTCTGGAATACCGCCGTTCAGCCGTTTAGCCAGTCACCGTAACCCGGAGAAGTGTTAGCCTCCTTCAACACGGGGGTGGACTCGTTGTCCGTGTCACCATGACGACGTCTGACGTCATTTCCGTTTCCTGTTTCCTGGCGACTGTTGGTAGACTGCTGGCCGTTGCCGTGCGAGATAGTGAGTTATCTTGTTTTCCTCATTTTGCCGGTAAACCGAAACCGCGGTAATTAACGATACGAGTTCGATATTGACACGCGTTGCATCACGTGCATGTTTTAAGATGTAAAAAAGACGATCGTGATGATTTGCGACCTATGCGTTAGCGTAATTCACTAGAGTTGAGCGATACCAGAAATTTTACGCCACGATACTACGTACTAGAACATTTAACTAACTTGGATAGTATCTCGTAGTATCGCCAACTATCTTAATTTATGACTGTGACCCAAAAGTGTGAGTTCTGTGAATGCCAGAGGCTGCCGATTTATGGACGTTTCGCCCCAAGACATTTCGCCCCTAGTGCCTGGGTTTTCACTGAAGAAGCAGGATCTTCATCATCATTTGCTTTAATCAACGTTGCCAGATGCAGCTTAACAATAATAAAAGATAATGTATAGAGTGACTAGGAAACGTTGAATGCGTCACGGTCCAGGGGGCAAAACGAGACTGCCATGTTTAAGGCATTGTAGCACTCGTTGCGATGCGGAGAGAGTGCGCGGAGCTTACAGGGGCCAGGTTTAAGAGTTCGCAGTTTGCAAACGAGTTTTAACCACTTGACGCCCACTGTTGCCATATGGTACAGCTATAGAGCATCCTGTGCCAGACCGGGTTAAGCCATCATTTGTAATTTTTGACATCCAGGCACTCTGACGCTTAGCCCTGGGCATCAGAGTGCCCGGATGTCAAAAATTACAAATGACGGCTTAACCCGGTCGGGCACAGGATGCTCTATAGCTGTACCATATGGCAACAGTGGGCGTCAAAGGGTTAACACTGAAAGAAACAGCGTGCATGACCGTCAGGGCAGTTAAGTGAAATCTTGTAGCTGAGTATGTCACTCCGACTCAGTTGACATATTTAGTGACACTGGATCAGTCAATCAGTTGTGGCTGATGCAGAGTTGCAGACAATCCAAACTATAAGACAGTAATCGTTTTCACTGATATTTTGTGGGTTGGCGTAGGTCAAAGGGTTGAGCACTCATCTTAAACGCGCATATAATATGTGAGTCCCGCTTAACTCAGTCACTATTAACCATACCCTATACTAACATTAACTGTATACATTAACTGTGGCTTTGTTTACAACAGTCACAACGAACCTTCGCGATCAGTGGCACAACCAACGGGGCACCCTCCGAAACTATCTTACAACGTTTTAAAATATTTAAAATCTAGCATTTCTTGTTTGGAATTGCATCGCCAAAATCTTTACATTCAATTGCAGAAACCGATCAGCTTCAGGGAACTTCACCCCTAGACCCCCTATGTCGTAGCTTCGCCTTTGGACCATGTTGAAAGACCTAAACTTCACTGTGCGTGCCCACCCGATATTTTTTCTGTCAAGTGTAACGTGTTTGCAACAGTAGCATTTTTCGCTTTAAGGCGGACAAAATAAGTGTAAATTATATTCATAAGGAGCTTTTAGTAGACAGAAGAAAAACATATAATTTAACTGATTGTCTAGCGGTGTTCGCCAACTTTCCGTCATGATGTTTATATCTGGTCGATGCTAAATATTGCTCGGTTGCATGCTGCGCCATACTGAACCGCTGTTGCAATATTTATTAGTTTGAAGAATCGGTTTTGTTTGGCAGCAGGCTCGCCACTGGGACATAGCGGCCCCGTGTTGGCGTCGAGCCCATGCGGTGTTTACACCTAGCACCGCACGATGACGTCACGTGCGTGCAGGCCGCCGACCTCATTGAGGCAGACCGATGTGCGGTGTGTGGAATCGCGAAACTTCTGTTCCGCTGTCAGGCCGCAGTTCAGTTCAGAAACCGCAGACTGGTAGAGGTCACAAGCCGGTATATTATTGTTGGCTGAAACTCAGTCTTGGACGACTGGCTGTTTGTTTTGCGTGTGACTGCCGCTGTGCCAGACTCGCGTGTCGATGGCTATACATACGAATCAGCAGAATGTTCAGGCCACATCAGTTTCATCGCAGATGACTGGGTTTCCTGCTTGCCACTGTTAGAGCATTATGTCGTCTGTGCGAGACAAACCTGTCAGTTCCTTAGTGACCGGGATGCCTAATTCATTCATTTAGCAGTTGTTGCCTCCCAAATCTGCAAATTCCACCGAAATTCTCCGAAAATTTAAACTTATAGCAGTTCAGTGTCATCCAAGGTCATCGAACTTGTTACCAATCGAAAGCGCATATGCAACTTCCTATTAGTCATTAATAGTAACTTTGGACGTATCTCCTACCGTTTTCCGGATATTGACGCATTTAGGTCGAAAATAGCTTGTTTTCCCACCCCACCCTTGTTTGACGCCCCCTAGCGAAGGAACGCCTTGCGATATCAACGTAATCTATATACCGCTGAAAAGTACATTTAATTCCGTTGCTAATAATACGGGTCTATCTTCATTCGTTTAGCCGTTGTTGGATCCCAAACCTGCGAAATCAGGCGAAATTCCGAGAGAATTCGAGGTTATAGCAGGTCTGGGTCATGCAAGGTCATCGATCTTGGTGTCAATCGAAAGCGCATATGCGATTTCCTATTAGTCATTAATAGCAACTTTGGTTGTATCTCCTACCGTTTCCGAGATATTGACGTTTAAAGCTGGAAAATGGCTCGTTTTCCCCACACCTCCCTTGTTTGACGCCCCGCGTGGGTCGGGGAGCCCGATAGAATTTCTGGATGAAATTTAACACGCAAAAACTAGAGGGATGGGCTACCGTACGGTGAAAATTACATAATCATAACTTCAACCATTTTGACTGATCCACCCGTGTGAGAGACAGACGGACAGACGGACGGGCGACGCGCTATATGCTGTCGCGAGCTAAAAATGGACATGGCTATACCACGTCTATTATTCGGCGATCAGAATGGTGCAATAAGATCGCATTTTCCCTCTGGAGAGCCATAGTTATTATTATTACTAGTCTAGGAAAACTATGACATTTACTTGATTAGTTACTACTGTTATTAGTATTATATAACAACAACAAACCCACAATGTTATTCCGCAGACAGTTCGCGTTTGCAGTCTGGGACCTGCACAAGTTGCGGACGGCATACTTTAATTCCTGCGGATTTCAGTCCATAGACTGTGAGTCTGCGCACCGCAGCTGAGCAGGCTCATGCGGCAGGCATAGTCGTGCATTGATTATGCCAAGTGCCGTGCGCATCAACACACGCTGACGGTTTACAGCAGCCGTGGCACCAGCAGTTTTTTTCATTGGACCTCTGTTACGTATCCGCCACGCAGAACCGAGGATTTATGACCTTATTCTGTCGATGCGACAAAAGTTTAATTCGTCACCCACATGCTATTTTACGATATCTATACTGACTGAACTATTTCTTTGCGTGACCGCGTATATCATTGTTCCACTGTGCGGCGTGTCATACGTGATTATTAAACGAACGAATATATGTATGTATTGTATGTATGTCGTAACTCGACGCAGTTCATTAAAGTTCCGACGGTTTTGCCTTCGCAACATGAACACAACAGAATAGAATGTTTTGACAGCAAAACACCGAGCAGTATATTCTGTAAAGTCGTCTAATCTGCAAAATGTAGATATATAGCATAGCGTAATTTATTTACCACAAACGACGGACGAGATTATGCGATTATGCAGGATTACCTTTTGTGTGGATGTGTCCGTCTGTCTGCGTGTCTGTGTGTGTGTATCTGTCTGTAACAAGAAGCCAAGCTGTCGCTAAGATACCCGACCGTACTGCCTCACAGCCGACTATCTATCTAGCGATTGTTGCTAAATAGCTGTCTTCGCGGTATGAGAAGCGTAATGGGAACCTTTCAGGGTCACGTGACGTCATCGCTCACTTGACCATTTAATTCCCTGTAGGCCATTTCGTGTTTGCTTCTTCGGACAGTTTTTCGTTTAGCCACAATACATACGTTACAGACGACAGACGGACGGACACAATACCGTAGCATAAGCGAGTCCGTTAGCATAGACCGCGGAAGCACGGGGTCAGGGGGGTCAACTGACCCCCCACTTTCTCGAGTGTGGGGTCAATCAATGTTGTTTGACCCCCCACTTTTGCATGCATAAATCGATGGTTGGTTCACTTTTTACGGAGGCTTGCAGTTTAACTGGTTGTTTTTATGCGAGAAAACGCGCATACGTCGGCGTTTTCGATTCGCGCGGTTATACGCCAATACCGGTGATATGACAGGGATCATTTTTTCGCGTTCGATTCCGTTTTGATTGCTTACTCATTAATGTTTAGCGAAAGTACATGTTGCAATTTATGTTCCTTACTATTGTCCAGTCATCCATGCA
>Ga0056114_1000656_pt1 | contig 13016 bp, 11 predicted proteins | sample WorMetHERISLAND1_FD_77005 | JGI IMG/M metagenome (GOLD analysis project Ga0056114, IMG submission 77005) | Marine gutless worms symbiont microbial communities from Max Planck institute for Marine Microbiology, Germany - Olavius loisae HERON... ...
ACCCATGTTTACGTTAAAGCGTCGTCTGCTACCCAGGCAACGTGCGCAAGTGCCCCTCGAATTAAATAAGAGAATACCAGTACCACTTCGCTGTGACATTAGCAAAGACATGTCATGCAAGTAATTTGATGCAAAATTGCAAAATTTGATAGAAGCACCTTCATTGCCATCACAAAGCCTGTGCGATTCGCGATGTTTCAATTGTTGCACCGTTGAAATGGAAAAATATTTAAGCTCAATTTAAAACTTAAAGTAGCGATGCTCAGCGAACAATAACCTCACATGCTGCATATGGTTTTGTTGCAAATAGTCAGGTATATTCCCACCAAATATCATTAAAATCGGTCAACATTTGACCTAGTTGTTAAAATAAAAAGGGTGCCAATTTTTTAAACACAGTGTAGTTATAGTGTAGGAGTTATATTATTATTATAACAAACACATGTAGCAGTATTAAAACGAGTCTTCGACACAGTAAAGACATTTGGTGCTGTTTTCAGTGTTTTTACCTACAAATGCTCACAGCAATCAATGCACACTCGACACCGAATTAAGTGATGTTTTCTAGTACTTTTCTAACTAAAAGAGTGTAAAATGGTAAATGCCTTGAACAAATCAAAACGCCACCACAAACCACCAACTGTAATGAGAGTTGTCAAAACCCGAACACTTCGCGGAAATCAACAACTGTAGATGACTATTTCATCACACAACAGGACAGTTTGCTTGTTTGCTGTTCGACACTAACAAAAAATATTATTTCATCTCTAGCGAGGCACAACAAGCACACCCTGCCGTCCACAACAAACTGGTTTAACACAAGGTAACTGCTTTGTTCTACCCCGGTGATCACATCGTTAACAGCAGTCACAAGAGTAGGCACCAAACACAGGTCTTGGACCAACATTCCATCACAATGCAGAATATGTCAATTAACCAATATACCAGCAGGCTCTGAGTGGCTTGTTCACACCTTTGTTATCAATCAGTATCACTTGGTACCAGCCTACAGCTGACACGGTAACAATAAGTAAGTAACGACCTCTAACAGTGGGCCTAGCTACAATGCACAGCACTGACAGTTGCCGATAGTTTTACACGTGACTATTGTCAAACATGCAATGTTTACCAGAGCTCTCCATCTCATGGGCCTACACTAGCTGAAGTCCTATGGTCCTCAACTACCTCCAGTGACCACAGGACTAGTTTCATCTTTGTCACTTTAACCCTTTGACGTCCACTGTTGCCATGTGGGTACAGCTATAAAGCATCATGAGCCAGACTGGGTTAAGCCATCGTTTGTAATTTTTGACATCTGGGCACTTAGCCTTGAGCGTCAGAGTGCCCAGATGTCAAAAATTACAAATGATGGCTTAACCCAGTCTGGCACAGGATGCTTTGTAGCTGTACCATATGGCATCAGTGGGCATCAAAGGGTTAACTTAACCTTCTGGAAATCCATATAATGCTTTAAATCCAACTACCTCACAACCAGTACATTTCACAGTCAAAAATTCCACAACAAAATATGACCTGACATCAGTGAGTTTCAGCTAGTTAACATGCAACAAAAAATAATGGGATAAAAATTACATACCGGTATATAAGACAACGATGCTTGTTGTATTGCATGCTTAAACATCGTTAACAAACACTGCATGCAATATTCTTCACAAATCTATCCAACAACAAACTGAACAGTAGATCTTTAAAGCAACTGGTACAGAGACCGGCAGCAAACTGTAAAAGTACTTTTATTACTTTCAATCCAATACGCACTGGACCCTGGACCTACTGGATAGCTCAACACCTACACCGTATGATATTTTCAACCTGACAGTTTCACTAAAAGGTGCAGCCCATCAGCCATCGGAACAAAAAAGTCACAGCTCAGCTTTCTTGGTTATTATCAGTTCATAAATAATTCCAAAAATCATGCAACACCAGTCATATCATCAAAAGCGATTCTGACCACCACAGCCACTTTTGTTTCTGTAAATATCAACAAACCAGAACGCACCACAGAACCACTGCTGGCATACGTTCTGATTGAAAAATTCCAGTTATGCACGATACAAAGAGTTAATATTTTAAATTTCATTTTTGAATAGAAAAAAACACAAATCATGGATCTTGCATGAACAATTTGGAATGAGTGAAATTTCCTTCAAAACTTGCAGAAAACACTTGATGTAAGTGCCTTTAAGCCATAAAATGTCACAAAAAAACGAAAAACTCAAAAACCCACAGAAATGTACTTTAATATACTGAGATATGTATGGTTCCAACCAATACAATATTCTGGATATGCAAAAAAGCAACTTAATTTCCGAATACAGAACAGAAGGTAAACATACAGATTAAAACATGGTGTCAGTGATCATGGTTAATTGATTGATTGATTGAGCAGGGTTTAACGTCTCCACCAACGTAACATAGTATAGGCTAATAAAACAACTATAGCATTTGACTGTGTTTCACTGCATTGAGTAATGCACTTGTATATTTGGCCCAATGTACATTATTTGCTATATTATTTGGTCAAATGTGAATGAAATGGAATACAAACAACGGACTTGTGCTGCAAGAATATACTGACTATATCGCTGCATTATCACACTATCAAGCAACGACAGCAATGTTTTAACGAGAAAGGCGTGAAGAAGGCGACAAGACGCAGGTTGTATGGTCAGGGCTCATCATGCGTGCTATACTGTGCTGGGCTCATGTGACGCTGAATGAAACACCTGTTGTAATGCTGCACTGGCAACCAAAACTCAGTACAGGGTGGTTCAAAAACAAGACTCTATACATCAGAAATACAAAGTTAATTCATTGAGCTGGACAATTCACATAATTATTAAATATTTCTCTCTCCATATTTGATCGTTTGTTTCTTCTGTTTTTTAGTGGTTTCCAAATTTAAATGCTCTATGTCTGCAACGAGACAATATTGAATGTTAAGCAAAAATCTGTTTTTTTTTCTTTCTTGCATAGTTTGCGAGACATAACAAGCATGCTGAAACTGTGGCTTACTTTTGGACCACTTTGTAGATCATATTCTACGTAATTTCAGCTGCAGTATTTGTTGTTTTAATACTTGGCAGTATTCAGGCAGCAGAATATTCTCAGTACTCAGCCCTGAATTTTACAGTTATCTTGACGTATCAAAGGATCGTCAGCGTACAAAAATACGAGCCACACATGCTTGAATTCTGACAGTGACAGACTACAGTCAAAAATACCGCGGCATTGCAGCACGACTTGAAAGACAACGGAGATATCTAACAGGTCACACTCGGCATAGCTAACAGTCATTGTACAAGGCAGCAACAATATCACATGGCATACGTCTACTGTCTTCCACACAGCTTCTTAACCCTTTGACGCTAACTGTTGCCATATGCTTACAGCTATAAAGCATCCTGTGCCAGACCGGGTTAAGCCGTCATTTGTAATATTTGACATCCGGGCACTCTGACGCTCAACCCTCAACCCTGAGCGTCAGAGTGCCCAGATGTCAAAAATTACAGATGACGACTTAACCAGGTCTGGCATAGGATGCTTTACAGCTGTACCCATAGCCTACGGCAACATTGGCATCAAAGGGTTAACACTCACAGTGTTCAGAGGCATGAAAACAGACAGCGATGAAGTAAATTCACTAAAATTCAGCTGTGACTGCAGCTGATAAAGGACAACAATGGAAGGAAGGCTGTTGTAATTCGCCCGCTGAAGATGCAGAGTTATGACAGAATGTAAAATTCTGGTTCGTTTTAAGACAAATGTTACCAACTCTACACGTTTACTACAATTAGTTCAAAGCATCACAACATCTGATGGCATTTGTAAGTCATATAGTGACCAGACAGTCTATATTTTAACAGTTGCGTTTATTTTTGACAGAAAGTTAAGAAAAATATTATGCTTATTGATCAATTAACACTCGCAAGAGCTGGTAGTTGGGCATACTGAATTTCTCCAAATGCTTTCATATTTAAAATACATTCAATTAAAGATAAGACATTTCTTGGAGAACGGACTAGTGTCATCATGACGAATAATCCAAAACAGACGAGTGTTATATCATCTAGCAATAACGAAGCACAGTTGTACGACAGAACCTAAGGACAACCCTCAACACTGCTGTACTGCCCCAGACGATTGCACGACGCAAAATCAGTTGAAACATGTAAAATCAAACAAGCAGTCAGGAAAATATCAGATCTTTTAAGGCCGCTAAACAATGCCGTTGTTGCAACAGTCGAACAGTCAGTTAGAATACTGTCTCACGGCCTTGAACAAAGGCTGGAAAATGGCTCAAAGCAGAGGACAGTGGGATAACGGAATTTTGAACAACATGTAGGCCTTGTTGCCGACTGTAACAGTACATTAACAATACACAAGTATTTATGCAGCACCGTCCAGCCTCAATGTTGCCTCCATCACCATTGCCGCCTCTTCGTTTTCCGCAGTCTTGAATTTTGGAAGAAGTTGAATGCAGTAAATGTTGACAAGACGAATGGCAGCCGGCTCAAATGTTGACTGAAGAGCGAGCGTCGATTCAAAGAATGCACCAGCTCGCCTGAACTCGCCCTAGAAACATCACGAACTGTTCTGTTATATCACCACGTAGCACAAATACACGTCCTTCCCAGATTTCTCCGGCCAATCTCTCATTCAGACAGCTTGTACCATGCGAGGCATGTTTCATTTCAACTGCACTCTGTAACTCAAACAGAGCTGTCGAGCGATTAATTTTTTTTACCACATTAGCGCATGTAAGTAACTGCAACACTATAACTAACTGAAAATTATTTGATCGTCAAATAACCACAGTTTAACTGAATATTGGAACCCTGCTTCATAGAATTTATGTATGTACGTCAATTTTGTCAATGGTGTTAATTTTTTAATCGCATTTAATTGTTTAACGAGTTAACAGGTTAATACGACAGCAGTAGATAAAAATGATTTGAGTAACAATAAATGACAAAATGGACAATGAACACAACAAACCATATGATGAGTGTGTTGCAAGTGTCATGCAATTTTCCTATAATATCTCAGATTCTGAAACTTATCCACAGGTTAGTTAGTATGTGCAATTGAGTTACAATAACAAGGTGACCACTTAGCTGTGGAGCCCAAACCGGGACACTTTCTGAAACCCATACCTTACCTTCGTAACATGCTTTGAAATATTAAATTCACGCAATATGCCTACAATGGGCTACTATGTATTGCGCAGATTTTTTATGTCAAAGACAATCGGTAAGTAGGTACGTCAATTTAACCATCAATAACAATCGTAAGCGATCGAGATAGAGCCAACACATAAAAGTCCACAAAACTGTCAAACTCAAAACTTATACTTCATAATAAACATTATACTTCATATTAATACCATTTCTAACGTTTTATGGCCGCGGCCGATGCTGTATCGCCTGTCCCGTTCTTTGCGTTTCCATTTCTCTGGCTCCAGATAAAGCTTTTCATTCAACAATCAATTGTGGGATTTGATGAGTTCATGAAAGTCCAGGCGGGCAGAGCACGACACGCTGATGTTTTTGAGGTGATCAGTCAAAAGTTTCGGTTTTGACTTGCGGTTTGGCATCATTCCACTTCACACGTTATTCATCGAGAAGAAAACACGCTCAATGGGCTCGTTGGCACCAGGAAGTGCTTGCGTAAACTGAAATGTACTACTATAGTCGCAGTATTGCGTCATATCCAATGAGTTTAGATGTGAAAGTTCCAACCACCGACGGCTATATAGTGTCAGTCCCGGTCCCGCGTATTAGAGATGTATCATTGTTATGCTATCGGTTTCAGAGTGAACGGATAACAGAAACGGCCAAACGAAGCAATGTAGTTAATTACTTGGATAGCATTCTATCCCGCCCAAGACTTCTGAAGCCAAACCGGGACATTTTGGCGTCCCGAAGACAACGTTCGGGATTCCGGTACAAAGTATCCCAAACCGGGACTGTCCCGGAAAAACTGGGACGGTTGGTCAGCTTGTACAATAAGCCATAGCAAATGAGAATGCAAGACAGAAGGAAAATGGTAAACATGAGCAACTGAAAGATTTGAATCAATTGGTGAAAGATAACAGGATAACAGGACTGTTGATGGAGTTGCAGCTGTTGAGCACTCAAGCACACCACACAATTAGTTAACAGATAACGCTGAATAAAATCAAAACACGACTTTGCATGTGACATACTTTGGCTGCATAGAGATTGGCGAGCATGAAGTGTATAGCGACGACCTCGGGAGAGTTGTCCAGCGCAAGTATCGTGACTAGCATAGCTTCATCAACCATACTGCTTTGATACAGCATACTCGCTAGACCCAGCAATGCTACGTCCTGTCAAAACACAACCAAAATCATTTTCACTGCATCTTTATTGCACACACAATAACTGTCAGTTCAACTGTACACCGATGAACTCCTACAACGCCAAGTGACGACGTGGTCTCTTCGGTCCCCCGATGCTCCGCGTCTCTCTGTGCCATGGACACGCACTGAGACAGCCAAGCAAGTGTTCTGTATGGAGGCTCCAAACATCTGAAACTCACTACCGAATGACATTCGTATCGCCAGTTCACTGTCAAACTTCCGTGCCACACTGAAAAAATACTTTTTTATTGTAGCATACTCGTGATGACATACCCACTGCAGCACCTCTGTACTGACTTTAATTTAACATTATGGCACTATATAAATCTTTTTTTCATATTACCTTACATGTAACAATGTTTGCAACAAAAGATCAGCAGAATAGATTGTTTCAAAAAATACCTGCGAAAAACACTACTAACAAAACTTCAGAAAGAATAGCAGCCAATTGTATTGCAATATACTAGGTGCTACAATGTGTATTTTATTTATTTTGTGTAATTTCATACTGTAACATGTAAGTGGCTACTGCCTTTTGTTTGCTTTTGAAATAAATAAGATTTCAGTATTGCCTATAAAGCTCTAAGCAGGTTACTGTGGATTTTTCTTCCAAGATCTGCCTGAACATTTTGCCAACGGGACGTTAATAATGTCATTTGACTCTGGAAAGGCCAGAAGTTTCAACCCTTCTTGAACACCATCCCACCATGCTACCTGAACTGAACCTAGGTCCATCAACAAAACAAATATTTGACAGAACTTCATGGAAGGCAGTGATTTCCTACATGGTTGTCACTTCTTCATTTCTGACATGCACCACTAGGAGTGCTTAGCATCAAACGTAGACATCAGTTTCTAGAGTGGACGATTCTGAGCAACGTCAATTGCTTCATTCAGGGAGAGGTTATTGGATTTCAGGTCTTGCTGGATAGTCTTCATCCACATAGTACGAGGGTCGCCCGCCTCCAGTTCTCCAAGCGGGAAGCTGTTAAGATCTTCTTGGCATCTGTTTCATCTGGCATTTGTGCAGTGTGGCCGAACAGGGAGAAATGCCGTGCTTGGACAATGGCCGAAAGGTGTGGTTGCCTGGGTGTCCTCATCATTCTGCCTCTGCTTATTTTAAAATATCCCACGATCAGATAGTTGTGTGGGTCTCTGCACATAAGATTCTATAACTTCTGCAGTACAAAGAAGTTGTACACTTAGACACTGTTTTGTCTGTTTCACTTTTGCAATGTTGCTGATATCCCAAATTATATATATGTAATATATTTCAACAATTATTATTACATCCTTCATCAGCTCATGTTTGATACCTTGGCATGGACAGGAGCCAGATGATATGCAGCCAACACGCAGTCCACGGCGAGGTCAACACGACCCTGGACTCGCCAGTACAGTGATGCCAGGTTGGTCAGAACCCACGACGTTGAGTTCTGTATTACAGCAGCACGGCACATACAACATACAATATCAACTCACCACAGCATGGACCGTCAGTCGCCGCTCAATGCTGTGGACCATCTTACCACTTACGATATGAGGCAGGACAGGCATGCACCCCTCTTCCACTGCTCCCGGCACAATGAAGACGAGCGGGTTACATCTATCCATCGGCGGCGGTGTTGGCGGCAAGCAGCAAACACAATTACACAATAAAGTGGACGTGACCTAGGTCACGTGACCCTCTGACCAGGGTCACGTGACCCGTACAATTTTTGGCATACGATCGAACATATCTTTAAAACTACTCGAGCTAGAGACTTCAAATTTGATACACGGCTTTGTATGGGCAATGCCGAGCAGGCACACAAATAATTTCCCTGAAAGTGGGCGTGGCCTAGGTCACGTGACCGCTACAATTTTTGGCAGTATGGTCGGCTATCATAGCGACAGCTTCGCTTCTTGTTTGGTAAGACGCACCATTTAGCCACAACACATACGTCACAGACAGACGACAGGATTGGATTGAGCCACGTTTTACGTCCACGCTAACACAGTATAGGTTATATGGGAGACGGTTTTTACAGGTCAAAAGACCCAACCAACAGTATCAAAGTACTGAAGGAAATGCTACAAAGGACAAACCAAACAACGAAAACAACAAAATACACATATGCACACACAATAATAAACGGCCAGACAGACGACAGACAGATGCAACACTGTAGCATAAGCGCGACAGTTAGTACGGTCGGCTAACAACACACTGGCTTGCTATTGCCCATGACAAAGATACCAGAATGTTAGATCATAGCAACCACACTTGTTACTGCTGACTACAATGTCGGAATATCAATTGCTATTGTTTTACAACGAGTACAATTTCAAATTTAAGTCAATGTGTTCCTTCGGCATTTCTGAAATGCACTGTAAACGTTCGTCGCACTCAACCATCCCGCATCAAGTCAGACTGCAATCATTTCAGCTTCATCTGAGCTTTCAATGAACGACGATAACACATACATTTCAAGCGATAATGTGTCTATCAATCACACGACTGCAAACAGACACGATCGATCAGGATCATACCTGCTTTAGACCGTGGCTGATTTGCCGGCCAATCACTGACATGGACGTTGGTTTTGGGTTGTCGCCAAGAAGCCCGTCGAACTCTTCCACAATACCCACGAGCTCCGTCTCTCGACGGTGTGTATTCTTCAGGCGAGACATCACGGTATCCCAGTTCTGCTCGAGCTGTGGGATGCCTCGGCTCATGGCCGATGGTAGGTCACAGATCGGCTGATCGGTGGGGAGGCTGGATTTGGGCACCGAAAAGTCCAGCTGGTCCTCGGGACTACAACAGGCAGCATCACGGCACACCCAACGGTCACTCCATGCCTCATCATATTGGGAAAGTACCTAGTACTGGGGCCAGGCACAATGTGTACAAAACCGTCACTGTCTGAGTTCATGTTTCGATTAGTCAAAAGAGTGACCCTTTGACACCCACTGTTGCCATATGGGTACAGCTATAAAGCATCCTGTACCAGATGGGGTTAAGCCGTCATTTGTAATTTTTGACATCTGGGCACTCTGACGTTCAGGGATGAGCGTCAGAGTGCCCAGATATCAAAATTACAAATGACGGTTTAACCCGGTCTGGCAGTGGCACAGGATGATTTATAGCTGTACCCATATGGCAACAGTGAGCGTCAAAGATAGCACTTATTTGTAAGAATAAATACAAAGTTAACTGTCAACAAAAACTGACGATATAATCGGTATTAACTTTAGTGTTAAGTTCCAACATTTCTGATTATCCACTAGATGAGAAAAAAGATAACACAAAATGCCAGATAATACCAAAGTTAATCTGAACATTTCCGATTAACACCAACAAGCTTCCATGCAAATGAATCGACGTTTCTACTTAATCTCTAGGGATGAGTTGTGAATTTAATTGTACTCAGTGCTTAGTGACGTTCAGATTAATAAATATGGATTAGAAAAAGTGTTAAATCCTTTTTCTAATGTAAACATGAGCTCAACCATTCAATTCGAGTACTTGTATAATGTATTGCATAATTTATGTATAGATCTCTCTGACCCTTACTGTTTGTTTTCACAATGTTAGTAGGGCGTCTGTAACCTTTGGTTCCACTAGTAACAAAGAAGATAAGAATTAAAACAATAGCGGACTGTTAAAGTGTTCCATGTTGGAAATGCATACAGATACATAGTCACTGTGTGGTATCAGCATCATTAGCAGTCTTGTAATTGTTTGTATCAATACACTCACTTGTTGAGCTTGGTGGACAGGGAGATGACAACGGTCGTCGGCTGCAGGAAATCAATTGGAATCTGAATCAGTTGGCAGTGTTGATGAGGCGGCATCTGAACGACGGTCTTACGACTACGGTGCTGCAGCGGGTCGGCAACGTGCATGAAAGGGTGACTTTCAACTGACATCGGCAGACCAGCGACGAAGATCTCACCGGGCAGTAACTCTCTGGAGGTGACATGACTGGGTGACAATGGAGGAGGGGTCGTGGATATGAACAGTGCCAGTTCATCGTCAGTACCGGCACCACACAGTGTCGAGGGTTCATCACCTGAGCATCTCGAGCCACTGGTAGAACCTTTGTGTTCCCACTTTCTATACGATATACTGTCGAATGCGTTGACCTGACACAGGCACGGTACACATTAAAATCCTACGAACTGCAACGAGAGACTGCTAATCCACAATGCGTGTGGGCACTTTATTGGTTTGGCATTAACTGTGGCCATCTGGCAGCAAGATTTCCACTTTTTGGTGTTTACTGGCAAGTGTTGGCAAGCCTAGTAGACAAGCGTAAAAATATTCACCAGTGAGCGCTGAGTAAAAGACGTCAGATTCATCAGTAATGTACAGAAATCATTGGACTTAATGTAGACTGTAAACATAGGTGCCGACTTCGTAGGAGCTGTGTCACATCCAGAAGAATTTAGACCTCCTGAAACCTGAAGGGGCACGAATTGATGATATGGGACACAGTCTGGGAATGGCCAGGTTGACATGGATCTGTTGGTGCCACTAATTCACACAACATGGTCCACGGACTCGAGCACTTTTGAGGCATGCCTTTACCATTTAAAGTGAACAAGTTGCTTCTCAAGGAAATCATTTAAAATAAGTTGCCATCAGATGTCATATTTTAAGGCTGAAATGCACCAAATTCTACTTTGGCTGGGGCTCCATTAATCATTTATAAATTTTGCCCTCAGTAAATACTAATCACCCGTCTGAAACTAATTTAGGCCCCATTACCAAAATGACTTTTTATCGCATGATGCACTGTGTTATTACTGTCATTATTATATACCATAAAGTACTTAATTATTACACTAATAACAAAAAAAGCTACAAAAATCACGAGATGCAGACAGTAGTAACATACAAATAAATACAACAAAATCAGTAAAATAAGAAAATAAAATCTAAATCTACTAAATCTACTAACAAATCCGTGCTGAAGAGAAAGTTCTATGACAGCAAACAATACATCAACGACGATAAAACAATGAGAAATGACCATGAACACAAATGTCACAGTTAAATACTGCAACCTAAAGAAGAAACATTTCTACATGTCACAAAACAAGAAAGCCGTGCTGTCGCAAAGAAACCACGCGATGCAGCATGTTTGACTTTTCGACTGATATTTGCATCCACTGTATAAAAGCAGATGTAAATAAGAAACTATTACATAAACACAGCGGACATTATGGGTGTAAGCCGAATGGTATTTATCCTGTACTTTATTCCAGCCAAAATCTTGGGGTGTTCCTTTGGAGTAGATCTGTGACGTTGGAGTCTGCTGAGAGCGAACATCCCGGCTAACAGAAGTAAAAATTATTTTCGAAGAATTCCAACCTGTGTGATCACAATACCTCAATGTCACGGACGGACGGAGAGACGACAAAATATAGCAATACCGCGCTCTGCGTAGCATCGCATGGTAAAAACACACTAGACATTATGCTGCGAGGAAATGATAGCAAACAAAACAATGTCAACCAGCTGAAATACACACACACACTGGACAAAATCAACTTAATGTGTAATATACTGAATTGCACAACTGGCAAACTGCATAGTCATATATCATGAAATCACACACAATAACACTGGCAGCGTAATACAAAAGGACTGAGTAGGGTTTAACGTCCCACTCAACACAGAACACACTTCAGAGATGACCTTCTTGACTGGTGCAAAACACAAAACAATGGAGAGAGTGCAGAGACCCTGTGTATGAACATTTTATGGATTCTGGAGTCCCACTCCCTTAGGATACACCTGAAAACATGCCGTATCATCGTGCTAAATTTGATTGGTGTTCTGCAATGTGATCCACTGCCAAATCATTAATCAAAAATTTGGTCCCATAGGAGAACTTGGGGCCCCAAAATTTAATCAATTCTATGTAGGCAAAAATATGAACTTACCACAAAATTTTATCCCAATCTGTTCATAACTTTCTGAGTTATTCAGCACACAAACGAGTGAGTGAGTGAGTGAGCAGATTCTTAATGGCACATCAGCACAAATAGGCTATATACAGTGCCAATCATGTCGGTATACGCTGGAAAATACGGACAGAAGACAAATCGAAAACACACATAACTAAAACTACGCACAACCCAGAAAAAGCAAACAAAACAAAACACAGCAAAACAAAACTACCATGGTTCAGTCGCCTTTTATGACACTTGGCCAGGAAACGAGGTGGGCTTATTCTACAACGCTCCCAAGCCCACATGGGGCCAGTGCACAAACGAACAAACGAATTGACAAATAATTGCACAATCCTCCGACTTTGTCGGGGATAACTTGACAAAGGTCCTATAACCCCACTCACTTACATAGGGGTGGGGCTGATGCCTGGTTGCTGTCTTTACAATTGACAAATATTGTAGAACTCGGTTGAACAGCTGGACTACAGACAAAAATGTGAAAAAGATTTGGGCTGTGGGAGCACTGCCAACTTGGCGTGGTGGTGAGGCGAACTGTGTATTGATTGGATTGTGCAGTGTTTTACGTCCCCTCCAACACAGTATAGGTTATATGGGAGACGGTTTTTACAGGTCAAAAGACCCAACCAACAGTATCAAAGTACTGAAG
>Ga0056114_1000657_pt1 | contig 13009 bp, 6 predicted proteins | sample WorMetHERISLAND1_FD_77005 | JGI IMG/M metagenome (GOLD analysis project Ga0056114, IMG submission 77005) | Marine gutless worms symbiont microbial communities from Max Planck institute for Marine Microbiology, Germany - Olavius loisae HERON... ...
ACCTTACAGCGAGTACAAGTAAGCATGTATGAGTTGGTAAAAAGAGGATGGGGAGGGGATCAGCATGACATGAATGGATTAGATCAGGGGTGTCCCCCAACGAGCCGGAATCATCCCTCAAACTGCAGCATGAGGCCAGAAGGACCGAAATGTGAGGCCGAAGACCGAGAGAGGATGAGGTTTTGGTGAGGGGCACTCCTCCAGCTGGGTTTGGGCAGAGTCCTGCCCACAAACGCATTTTGGGGCATTCAGAGCGCAGAAAATGTGCCAGGAGGCAGAAGATATCGTCAGGCCTGCAGGGTGATTCTTCCGCTCCTGAGCCAATCTAGACGCATGTTGCGTCTATCCCCCCCCCCCTGCAGACGCCACTGGATGAGTTGAGGACAGGGGCGTATGGTGGCTACTACAAACATAGTATGAGAGAGCCAGAGGGTAATTTGTGGAGAACGTACTGTTCATGTGTACGAATAACGGGTCGGGCTGTATCAGCCCCTGCGGTCTAAAATAACAAGAGACCCAGCTGTCGCCGAGGGACCGCGCATCAGCGGCACACTAAACTGAAGATTAAAAACGAATCATGCGGGGGAGGGGGCGGGGGGACACCCCTGATCTAATACACCGTTTTGAGATATTCTCGTTTACAAAGTAGCGCGACCTTGAAACCCGGGTTAGTGGTAATTTGATCATTTTTGACATCTGATTCCAAAAAATACTGCGACCTCGAAATCCAGTTCAGGGTCAGTGAAGGCTATCGAAACTGGAACCATTCGAAAGACTGACTATGGTTTTCAATTAACCGGGCTTGCGATCAGCATGCGCGGACTGCAGCTGTGTGCGTGATGTCACTCTCAGCTCGCCGATGTAGCTCGACAGTATACGTTTTCCGCATCCCACAATGGGATGTAGCCTATAGAAAGTTGTTTCGCTCATCGCTGGGTTGATTCCCCTAGACATTCCGCTACATCTTTACATCGCCGAAAACTAGAGTCTTTAGACTGCCGTTTGGTGAAAACCACATCCGACATCGGTCTTTCTTTTCTGTTGACATTAGCCAACGTGACTGCGAGACAGACAGACGGTCACAAGCTGGCGCGCGGTAAAAACTGGTACCGTAAGAAAGATGTCAAAGTAGTAAACGATAAAACCCCAACCCACCTACAATTCGATCGCACTCTATAGCCTAGGTTAGCCTTGATTTTTGACCTCCGGGCACTCTGACGATCAGCCATGAGCGTCAGAGTGCCCGGATGTCAAAAATTACAAATGGCGGCTAAACCCGGTCTGGCACAGGATGCTTTGCCATGTGGCAACAGTGGGCGTCAAAGGGTTAAGAGTGTTATCACGACACCCGCGATGCTTCAAGCAGGTCGCCTGCAGTGCACGTGCCGACGTGATGACGTCACAACACTAGCAGGTTAGCACGGCTGTGTGTGATCGAGACCATGATCAGCCTGTCACACTGATACAGCGATATTGTAGTAGTAATAGTTGTGTCAAACAATGCATGGAAAAACAGACTCCACTAATTGCTCTGACCAGGCCCGTAGGCTGTAGCCAGGGGTTCAATGGGTGCGTAGGAAAAGTGGTCCGCTTTACAGTAAAACATCGTGCCTTCACCCGCCTTCTCTTAAAGGCTGTCACGTGATTAAGCTTCAAATCCATGTTCCAGAGTGCACATAACACGCCATTCTTATCCAAAAAAATTTCTCGGGAGGGGGCACGGCTCCCTCTCCAGACAGCTTCCTTATCGGGAAGCTAGCTGCCCCTCATTGCCTGCGGCGCTCACTCACGCACCTGCCCCCTCCCCCCGCTCGGGTCTGGTACGGGCCCGCTGACATAACACATGGCATCCATTGTCTGTACCGCCATTGCACTACTTTTACTTTCACTTCACGTCGTCATGCATGAATGGGCCGCGCATGCATGTCGCAAAGCTCTAAATTTATGTCACTAATAATGACCCTCGCGTTTAAGCTCCAGTCAGACGGACTAATGCCCAATACACACGGCCGACGCGACTCAACTGTCCACTAATTGCTCTGTCGAGTTAGTCGAGTTGAGTTGTGTCGGTGGTGTGTACACATCCGTCGACTGTCGTGACCCAGTTTACAATTCTGCAGCCTATATGTGACTGGCGCAGAAAAATGGAAAATGGGTCACGACTGACGACCGGTGCGTACACACCGCCGACACGACGCAACTCGACTTCGCTGTCGGCAAATTGTTCAGACTCGTCGAGACTGTCGCCAACTAGTTGCGAATTCAACACACAGGCGGTGTGTATTGGGCATAACAAAATGACACCGGAGTCAGTCTAACTGTCGGCTCATGACCGGACCGTTAGTCCGTTGCGGCACTAGGCTACTGCGAGTGCGACTGCACTTGTGTATTGCTCTATACAATAGGCAGTTAGTTGATGGTGCAGCCTGACGAGTTCACGTGCCAGACGGTGATCGGTTCAGTTCAACTGTTTCACTGACAACCAGCACTTGATGACGTAACCACTGCAGACTCGTTTCATCGATCGCCTGGATTCGTTGACATGACTACATTCGCAGCGAAACATGTAGACAGCCGACAGTGCGCAACAATACATGCATACATCAGTAATAACCACCAGTCGACAAATATCACGCGTTGTCCTCGAGTTTAAATGATCTGACCAGCAAACAAGAAGCCCAGCTGTCGCTAGGGCCGACCGTACTGCATCACAACAGACTATCTAGTACTTAACGATTGTTGATAAATAGCATCTCCATCTGTTTTCGTGATACTGGACTCTAATCGTATTGGGGTCACGAGTTTGACCTTTCGTGGTCACGTGACGTGACAGGTCACGTGACCATTTCATTCCCCATAGGCCATTACCTATGGTCCCCTTTGCAACCAAGCCTCTATCTCTAACGGTTTTCGAGATATATAACGGCGAATGTGACGCAATGGTTCACGTGACATTAAACGACCTCTAAACAAAGGTCAAGGTCATTCACTTTGGTACCATCGACTTCTCGTACCAGTATACGACTTCCCATAGGCTGTCAATAGTAACTGTTGCTCTAGAACGCACCGTTTCACTGTAGCATAAGCGCGACCACCGTTAATACGGTCGGCTAAAATTAAACGCGAAAAGAACACGAAGTTTAACTGGCACACACTTAACCCATTGGAAAGTCATTTTTGTCGGCTTTTACTATGCAAACACCGTACACGCAATCAAGCCCCACAGTTTCGACGAGTTCGTCCTCGCCTACTTGCCTTCTCACAGTTTATTGTCACAAGAGCAAGCTACACGACTTTATCAAAGAAAGCTGTATAATAGTAAGTCAGCCCTTCAAATTAATTTTCAACAGTAATACGTTACTGTTAGGCCTACTTTTAAATGGTGAAAAGTTGTAGATAGGACAAATCATTCTGATTATCGTCTTGAATGAGCCTAGCCTAGTATACAGCATCCTACAACGCAGAAAACTGAAAATGTCAAATGGCAATATACAGAGTCCTGCCCCTGTGTAGGCCTACGTGTGTGCCTGAGTGGGTGGTGGGAGGTGATCGACAAGGCGTATTATTCACGGACTGTTCATCAATGCGTCATACTGTAGCTTACAGCTCTAGCTTGAACAGTCTTTGCGTGAACGCCATGAAAACAGGAGTGTTACTAAAATTATAATTCTGAAGTCCCGCTCCAGTTTGTAGGAGTCACTACTCATAGGTATGTTCGGTCATCCTGCCGAATTAATTATCTGTAGCTTGAATGATTTAAGCGCGTAGATCGCGGGTGCGGAAAATTTCGATCCGCGAGTGCCCGCCCACTTGGATTGGCCGTTGGGGGGGGGATTGCCCCCGGGTGCTCACGTGTTACTGTACCGAATTTCGTAGCTCTGCTGCAACGTCACCCCCGGTCAATTAATGTTGTTCCTTGAGGGACCCCTTCCTGTTGGATATCATTTCTATCACCAAATGAAACCCATCCAGAATTTTTTTTGAGTTATGCTGCGCATATAGGCTACACAGTACACAGAGACATATACACATCTAAAACACAACCTTCCCCACCTCTACTACAACCAAATAGGGTAGTCAGGATAACAATAACCAACATGAATCTCAAACGTTTAACTTTGCGTTAGCAGATACAAGCATTTTCTATATCAACTGTCAATGAGCCAAGTTGACGCACAAGTTGTTACTAACATTGTGATTCTTGCTCGCAGTTAGGTCTATGAGTTTATGACCTTTAAAATACAACTGGAATGCTACTGCCACTGTGGAGTAGTGTTAGGGCCTATACCCTCTCCATCCCTCATGCCTTCTAATTCCGGCGACGACCAACACCCTTCCTTATTTTTTGACAACTCACTATTAGGCCTACTCTGACGTCACCGGCTCGTGCTGCCGAAGACGGCGAAAAAAACTACGATGGAGAGGTAGGCCTAATAGTGATCGAGGCTCAGAGAAGGCCTGGCATGGGTTAACAATGGCTCCCAGTGGACCTTTGTCATGAAAACTGCGTACTGTTCAGTGCTCGTACTGGCTGCATGCAATGCACCACAGAACAATGGTCCGGTCAGACACGCCCACTGTCGGGTCATTTCTTACACGAGTTTCGACTGACGTTATCAATGGCTATTCATGCGTTAATTTTTTCTCGAAAATTAGGTATTTCCAATTCTAAGCACATTCATGAAACTGTGAGCGATGTCCATTGAGAACTTCCAGGATGAAATCGTGTTCTGGCATAGAATCGCGTCATCACGCGTTGCATCATTCTTTTTACTGGCCTACCAATAGGCATAATCATTCTAGCAACAACAATAAACGTATTCGTTCAAATTCACTTATTCACGAAATTGATGCTTAATTGACTATAATAAGCACCGTTTTCTTCACTCATTATTTTTGTTAACCGTTGGGTTCTTCTATCGGTGACAGTTTCGGCCCATCTGACCGTACCTTCAGTGTAAGCACAGTTCATGACTACGGGCCATGGCGGGCCAACACGCAAGCGCGCCAGCGCCACCCAGCGAATGTAACTCGCAACGCCCCGGCTAGTAACACCGTACGTCGTACTACGTGCGGCGAGCAGACCACTCTGCGTCGAGCACACTGGGCCGCCATCGGTCTAGCTGCATGAATTACGCATAGTACGTGCCACTGGCATGCTTCGCAGTGTCCCCTACTCTCTACACTCACGTGTTGTACGACGGCAGGCAACTTCTAGTTGTTAACAGTACAATACTTGAACGCGAGCTTTTATCAGCCGATGCACTGTCCCCGACAGCGTTTAGTCATAATTAGGCCTACACAACTTTCCCTTCAAACCGGCCCGAGTTTTAATTAATTAACACAAAATTAGCGGTGATTTATTCTGCTGCAGGGTATTAACTAAGTGCTAGGCCTACTAGTATTCAAATTCTACACATTCTACCATTGACTGGAACACGACGTTGAGAAGCGTTGATCGATAAATCAAGCAACGACGTAGTTGTGTCGAACGTCCTCATTTACGCCAGAATTTCTCGGCTGGTCGCAGAACAAGGCCACCTGTCTGTCGTCACTACGTCGACCATACATGGACTGATAGCTATAGAAGTAACTTGTCCAGACAAAGGCAATCATGAATACAGTACCATTCCGAGCTGAACATGGACTACTCATCAGCATTCTGTCACTGTTAGGCAGTCTACTCGCGTCATCGATATCCTGATAATCTTTATTCAAGGTTTCAAACCGAGACGTCACGTTCTTATTTCCTGTACTTAGAACATCCTGCTAAATTTGTCTTCTGTTAATATAATTTCAACTAGTGATATTTGTGCTAAATGAATTTTAGTTTAAATGAATTTTTAAGTGGTTATCTAACACTCTTAATCCTGTACATATTAATTTGAAAAATATGTCAAATTACTTGAAAATCACAGTAATTTCCGGTTGATTCATGCATAAACTTTCGTTTATTCCTGTATCCATCCCCTTAGAATAGCTGTCCTGTTATGTCTCAAACCGAGGTTAGACACAGAACTGAAACAAGACATATATTAGAATTAGCAACCCACAGCATTCTGTTTACAAATATGGTATTATACTCCTCATAATTGGTATATGTGACTTTGAAAAGCTATTATGTTGCATTTTCGTGTATTAAATAATAGCACATCTCATACAAAACATCTTAACTGAAAGAATGATGAAAACGTTTATGCTGACGTCGTGAAGTTGTTGCTAGTTACCTACAACTGCAAACAATGCAACACTACACCAATATGAACACAAAAATGCGATCGACAAGAACGAGCATCCTACCGGACACTTACTGTACGTCACTTAGCAACACAGACTGCCCAGTATCACGCACACACAGATGCAAGTACAAAATGATATCCTTGAACCAACTGTACAAGTCTGTTCTCTTTAACTCAAACAGCTGCCGCACGGCATGAGATACAGCAAAAGCACATCGTAGTAATGGTGACAGGACGGGCTGTCTGTCTACTCCGAGAAGTGAACGATGGCTGCATGACTTCACATCACCTGGTATCACTAGCACTGCTCAACTACACACACAGTACCAAACCACATCTCAATTCACAAACATACAAATGTTGATGATCTTAATGATATCAGTTTTCAACAAACTACATTTCTAAAAATTTTCTAGTCTCAATCAATAAGCAGCAAATCAGTGACACAACAGGGTTAACGAGTTCTTTGAATCTTGCTGGAGAGCACTAATCTCAAACTAGGAAATAAAATAAATCATGCAATAATAATTTATTGTAAGTAGCACTTATATTTACGTCTTTTTGGAAGTTACTATGTGACGTTGTTAAATTTTTTAGTAAGTAAATACAACGAAATTTTTTAGTAAGTTAATACAACGAAATTATCTCGTATGTCTCCATGGTTAGTGTTTTCCCAGATATTGTCACATTGTCTTAACTCTTAAGATGAGAAATCTTCCTCAGATTTACCTAAGAGTTTCGAGAATGTGAGCCTTGGTTACTAATTTACTACGAGACTGCACTTTACGTTACTTACTCTGTATACCAGAAAAATTTATTTTGTACACTGTGTTCGGAAAAAAACACCCACCAACAGTTTCTTCCATATCAAACTGTAGTAAATATACTTAAGGAACAGTAGATTCTGCCAATGGAGAAATAAGATATTCATTGCGGACGATTACGTAATTATGACGTCACATTTGTCTGGCTAAAGTTGGAGTACGTTTACAGCGAGCGATAAGCCAGGATCCCAAGATATCCTTTTCGCGAGTACTTGCTGCCAGTTGCTGATGTGTAGACGCGGTCATTTCGTGTATTATTTGGTGAAATTTAAGACAATGAATAAACATAAACAACTTTTCATTCATAAACCAGATTAAGTCTGATCACCACTGATGCGAGATAATTTTACAGGAACTGAATGTCGTGCGTGAGCGTGACTCATGCAAATCCATACTTGTGTTAAAGAGAAAGGCGGATATTTTGAGCATTAAGTTATGACAATCAGTCATAACAATTCAGCAGTGACACAGTAATATTCTTGTTGACGTATGTTAAATAGCCGACTATTATTATTATTATTAATTATCAGATACTGAATTATGCTGTGAAATAAGGCTGTGTTCTGTCTGGAGGTCCTTACTTACAAACGTTCACAAATATGACGTCATAATTACGTCATAGGCCGCAATGAATATCTAATTTTTACATCGTCAGAATCTACTGTTCCTTGGGTATATTCACTGCAATTTTTGTTTAAATCTACACATTATTCATGGAGATATGACAGAAATTGTTAGTGAGCGTCTTTTTTCTGAACACAGTGTACATCAGAAAACTCATAACACAGCTTAAATTTATAATTATTTTCTATAAGAACCTGGAAAACAGAACTGTAAAACTACACTGTGTCCCATAAAAAAAACATGTGACTACATTTTCTACAATAACTTTAACAATAAGTGTCCGATTACAATAATTTTTGGCATAGTCAGTAGTCAGTCTAGGCGTCATCGAAAGATGGTTTCATTTCCCACTTCACATATCTAGTGCAACTACCTTACCTTTGGAAATCACAGAACACAAAAAAATGACACAGGGACACAGTGTACTATTTTTCTAACACACAGCACGAGTCAGCAGCCCAGCCAGCCTCACCAGAGTGACTGGCATATCATTAACACTACACAGTATACATAATACTGTATGTAGTCCTTTTATTTCAATGCCTAAAAATTTACATCATTTCATTTACTAATGACGACGCCAACATAAATGCAACGTATTTTGCAATACTGATGATATAAAATTTATAGGTTCATTTACCTGAGGTGTGTGCCACTCATGACTGGGAGACTGTGGCTTCTCTACACCACGCAGCAGCGGTACCAATCAAAACTACTGTCAGAATGACATCTTACAAAAATCCAATTTTGAGAGATTTGTCATTTGTGTATGCAAGAGTGTGTGACTTCATTCAAACCAACAATCACAACAGAGTTCACGACACATACAAACACAAACAATAAAGTATAGTTCACAGGTACAGACAAGCACTTTTTGAGGGGATTCCCCAAGAGTCAAAAATTCCCCCAAAAGGCTCAGTGGCTTTTACAGTAGGTTAGTGTTTCATGATTATGCTCACAAAGTGGATTATAACAGAACAGTTCCTGACTGAATAATACTACATGTTTTTAGAGTTTAAAGTTTTGAAACGACCTTTAGATGTCATAATTATGAATCATAAGTGACCACATGATTCAACAGAGGATAAACTATCTTGTAATAATCAAACACTCTATGTGTAACTGTAACTGTAGCTTGTACCATTTGTAAGATATTCATTGGCCAATAACTGCACAATTTTCATACCCCTCCTGTACTTGAGGCCCTCAATAGCGGTAAAACAGTCCAAATTTTGTAACAGCAATTAGCTGTGAGAAAACTCCAACGATGGGTGCTATCTGGTAATGGATGAATTTCAATGCTATGCTTAGCAGTTTTATTACAATACAGGAGTTTCCTTGAAGGACAGGCAAGATTGTTATACCAAATACCAATATTGCATGTTGCAACATTCATGAATGAATGTGGACATATGATAAAAATATGAGATTTTGCCACTAATCATCCCTAATCAATGTTTGTCGTCCTCTGAGACGTCTCCTGGGACCAGTACCGTAGTTCTTCTGAATGTAGAAAAAAGTAGCATGTTGGCATCCATAAGCTAATTTAATACTATGTATGTTGTCTTCTTATACTGCAATTACTAAATACATTCTGTGTGTATAGTTCTACAGCATGAATAATGTTTGTGCTTATACAATGTTTATAAATAGTTCATTACAAAGTTTATTGGTACATGTAATATAGACACAGTACAGGCTCACAATGACTTAGTGACATTTCATTTTGCTGGCACTGGCAGCTCTGCTACAAGTAAAATCCCAGCAGTATCATTACCGTGAGTAATCTCTGCAGTCTGCAATGCGTGCATCGTGTTATTGTCAATGTGCAATTGTGTATTATTGTGTGTGCATGGCACACAGTAAACATGTTCACCACACCTTCTCTCAGTATGGACCACAGCATTGTGTCTCTGTGCATGCATACAGCATACTGTGAAGTTTACATTGTTATTTGCTTCATGCTTACTTGTCTTGTAGTAACATGCTTACACAGTTCAGATAACATATGCTAAGTATGCAATACTGGTCTGTGCAAACATCAAAAAGACCATTCTTCCAAAAACACCCAGATGTAATAATCTCAATGATGCTGATGATAACTAAGCGATGTCTATTGCTGGCAATGATTCGCACTAAGCGCTACAGGGCCTATCATCAGCAGTTTTTCAGTTCCTGTGATACTCTTTATCTAACTTTCACATGATTTTCACTTTTCACTTTTCAGTAGAACCATCATCGCTATAATCAACCTCCCATGGCGTTATGATAATCAATCTATTCTGTCATCATGGTTGGTCAATTTACCGATGCTGACAGTATGCCTGAAAATCGCAGACCACCGCAGAGCACCACAGACCACCGTGCAGCACAAGCCAAACAGTCATAACAAACAGTGCAATGCACGAAATTTGGACGGAAAAAATCACTGAGTAAGTAATTCTGTTGAATGTTGTAGGCCTACTGCTGTGTGCTTAAGGACTGTTGTACGTTTTCTTGAACTATATTCTTTTCGGCGTAGTTATATTTCTGATTACAGGTGCTAGTCGCTGGCAAGTACTAAGTAAGTAAGTAAGTAGGGCGAAGTTGGTGTGCTCGCTGACTTTTCACTTAATACAAAATCCACATACACTGGTGTTATGCGGTTTTGCTGCCAGTCCTGCCGTGTTCTGCAGTTTTCAGGCAGACCCACCCGATGCTGGCATCCACAAAATGGTTATGCCTAAAAGCTGGCCTGGCCCAATAAGACCTGGCCCATAATAGACCCCGTGATTGTCACCGACCATAATTATTAGCGCATACCGGTCAGGCTATGGGTAAAAAGCGGGAAATTAAGCGGGAGGTCTCCTGCATTTTACCAGGTTACGACATAATCAACTAAACATTTGCACTGGGTATAATGCGGGAGTGCGGGAGTATGACTATTAGAGATTTTTGGTGGACAATTTTGACATTTTGGTAGGTTTTTAGGTTTTTAAATTTTCTTATGTTTTTAAGGTTTTTGGTTTTACTTTTTGGGGTTTCAGTTGCACTCCAACACGATTTACTACTGTAACTCTGTAACTCACTTAGTCTACTGAGCAATCCAACAGGGACTGATTAGGCCTAACCATGGGTCATACAGGACGACAAACATGATTGTCATACGCCCTGCAATCCTGCATTACAGACAGACAAAAACCGACAACACACGAACAGAAGAGATAGAACATTGAAACACTCGTGCATACAAGAAACAGTGGCGTAGTTTTGATTTTTTTGCTCACATTTTTTTATCGTTCTTATTTTGTCATCGTTTTATAATTTTTGGTACAAAACGTTAAGTGAAAATTCCATGCAAAATGCGCGAAGCACTTTTTTTAGTTACAACTTTTAAAACGATTTTTTTACGTATTTTCATTTTTGCTAGAGCGTTTTTTCATCAATGAAATGATTGAACACACTAGCGTAACACTAGCTACTACACTGAAATTTGTTAATTACATATAAGGATTAATTATGATCTCAAATTCATTCTTTCCTTATTTAGAATTACGATGCGCGAACATTTACGATATGTCGTCTTCATTACGCTCATGTCTACGGTCAGTCGTCGCAATCAAGTCCCGCATTTTATACTCCCGTTTATTACCCGTTGTCCCCGCACTTTTCTCCCGCATTTTCTTTCCCGCTTTTTACCCGTTGTCACTTCCGCATCCCGCACTCCCGCTTTTTACCATAGCCTACCGGTCACAGGCGTACCAGAGCATGCTACTAATTACTGTCTTGTCCCCACAGTTTGCATTTGAGCCTTGAGGATTCACTTTATGCTGATAAATTCATCTGGCCGCTCTACCTGCTTATTCAGTTGGTACGGGCTGCTAATTATGGTCGGTTGTGTCGGTGGTGACTTCAGTCAGAGGGTACCCTCAGTCAGACACTCGTTGATCTCATAATGACGCACTAGTGGCAAATACGATTTATTTTTATAAACAGAACTGGCAACAGACGTCATCGTCGGATTATCTTACAGTACGTACATACAAAAAAACAAACTTACAACTTATTACACCACAGCGACTTTAATTTAACAATCGTCTTCTTTCTCTGATAATTTGACAAAAGGCAATATGGCAGCAATATTCTTCAGCAGCACGACGCATCAGCCGTGGCCGGTTACATCAGCCAAATAGCATTGATTCTCATTCAAAACTCAGGTTCTTCACTTAATACAGCACGCCGATGATAAGTGCAGTGACCATCTAGATTTCATCGGCTTTGACAATCACAAAATAACAAGAATGTAACTAAATTAGTCCACAATCCGACACATCACACCAAAAACGACCACAGTACGATAAGAACTACTTATCATAATGACGTCTGACGTCACCTTCGGCACTCGGCAACACGTTCGGAAATAAAGTTAATATTTATTTAATTATTAGAAATTTCAGATGCCAAATAAATTATCTGATATTTAGACTTTCCGATAATGAAAATTAAAAATATTTCACAATACAATAATTTCTGTTCCACACATTAACATAAATGCCGCCCGGTAGGCTAGCAAGCACAGCCGTGACCATAGACATCATGAATATGGCCGTGACCCATCTAGCATTTTAGCATATTTGATGGCACCATTAACGTGGGCTACTGGGCTGGGCGCCGCAAAAGCCGACGACGGCCGAGGACTCGAATCAATTTATTATGCAGCCCTCCCTCTGTAGGGGCTGCATTAAGCTTTGCACTCCGTGTGTCTGTCTGTCCGTTCGTCCTTCCCGTGCCACCGATTTTCTCGAAATAGGAAAGTCGTAGACAGCGCTGTAATTTGTAAAGAATTTAATACTTTCAGTACTGGTGATTTTAATCAACTTCAACTTGATATTACCAGTCTATGTACACTGTAGTGTATAGGGGCTAGCGATGCTGGCTGTGCATGCTGGGTGCTGGCACAATTGTGCAACCCGTACACGTGGACGACATACTCTAGACCTAGCCCACGTTGCTTCAACATAAAATTTAATTTAGCAATGCCAAGAAATCACACCCAGTAATACTGGCCATGGCAGTCACAACAGTCTTAAGGCACTTGCACTAGGCCTCCCCTATATTTACAAGAAAGCTCAGCTGTGGCTGTGAAAAACCGCGCGACGCGACAGCTTTCCAAATTCATCCAGAAGAAATCCATAGAAATTAGAAATGGACATTCAGTGCGTTTATTACGGTTACATACAGCTTGAAATTCGGTATTTAGGCTAGTATAAGCGAGTTTCGTATTCAAATTACAAGTACGTATAGTAGTTAGTACTATTTAGTCAGCTTCATACTGAATAATAT
>Ga0056114_1000658_pt1 | contig 13005 bp, 11 predicted proteins | sample WorMetHERISLAND1_FD_77005 | JGI IMG/M metagenome (GOLD analysis project Ga0056114, IMG submission 77005) | Marine gutless worms symbiont microbial communities from Max Planck institute for Marine Microbiology, Germany - Olavius loisae HERON... ...
CTCACCTCACCGTGTTACAATACTACAACATGCATGCAGATATTACACAAGAAAATAATCTAACACACACAAAGTAACCTAAGCACAGTGAGTGAACTCAGTGAGATGAAGCCAAATCTGGTACGCAGAACCTGTGAGCTGGTCACATGTAACAACAGAATCAACGAGGTCGACAATAGTTATCACACTTCAGTTGAACACATCAGTAAATGGTCAAATGTCTACATCCTACCTTGGATTAAGGGTGACCACGCTGTAATTCCATATTGCCGATGCTTATGCTATTATCATGTTTAATTGTTTCTGCATAACATCATATACAGGTAAAATATATACAGAGGAGACAACTACAGTTGTTGTTTCATGTATCATTAGCGCGACTTCACAAGTGAACTTTAACAAAACTAACGACAAACTAACACGATAAGTACAACAGCAATCCACCAACACACGAAGAGATTCAGTCATTCCAGTTCCAGTTCCAGTTCTAGTGAAGCTGGTGTACCTATGGTCGTGGTGACGTGCTGCTGACGTGCTAGTGAGGTTTACACTCGATGACGTCTGAAGATCATCCGCTTCATTGTAACGATCGCCCGACCTCACGACATGCTTTACAGCAATGCCATTGGACAGTTATTTATAGTCGCACTACGTCATAACATGATCACAAACACTGAACCATCATCATTGGCTAAAAGTGGGTCATGTGACTGACAATATAAACTTGTCAATTGTATAATGTTAATATTCCCGGGAAATATGAATGATACTGATTTCTGATTGGCTGAAGTTCACACGGCCCATAAGCCTACGTCACAAAATGTCAGCCTGACAGTACTGTACAAGACACAGCTTACCTGTACCTGTCTGCATCTGATGGCATACAACATCTGGAGTTTCATGGTCGCAATAGTGTGATGTCATTCATACTGTATGTGGTTCCTACTTCCTACTACTGTTAGTGGCACAACTGACTGTTGACATTGAAACTGTGACAATGGCAGTCTGTTCAACCGTTGTGTTCTAGTAATACTTGACATCAACGCCCTGGCCTCCCCGATCTCACCTGGATTCAACATCACATCGGGGCTGAATGGTCAAAGGTACACAGCTGTGGTCATTCCAGCAAGTGTTGCAATGGACCAGTGCTGCCTGTGTGTCTCAATGAATGAATGAATGAATGAATGTACAATTCATCAGTAACTAAACAGACTGTGAGATGGGTTTGCTCGCAGCAAACACCGCGCATTTAGTTCAGTACACTTTAACATCTCGCTTGACACACTACAATCATTTCTTCCCAGCCACTCTCTCTTGACTGCTGCAAAACACTCAGCCTTCTCAACCAATCACTTGACTGATATTGACAAAACTGAACAGAACTACAGCCAATCAACACAAAAAACCTTAACAATCATGCAATATAAATACTGAAATATGCATGAAACTAAAGCCTGGTTTAGAGGCCTTTTATGTCATCTGGACAGGATAAATGAGATCTGCCAGGACCCAGAAACTAACCTTCTCTGAGAAGGTACGATGAAGTTCGTAGTCTGAAATGTCGGGATCAAGAAGACGACTCAAGTCCTGTTGTAAAGTGCTTGAAGGTGACGAGGTTGACACAGGCTGCTTCACAGGCTGATGAAATGTGGCTGATCGCAGACGAGGACTGTATACACATCAACACAGACAGACAGACATATAGACACAGGTCACTGAGGCCCATGTCAGACATGCAACAAAGTTGTTGCTCAACAAAGTTGCCATCAACAAACAAACATGGCTTCTAGTGACACAGACGATGACATAACTATCAGTAGTGCTTTGTTAATCGCTTCAACGCTCTATCAGAGGCGTCAGGTGAATGTTAGAAAGTGTAAGAGAAATTCATGGGCACGTAAACAAACAATTGACCAATCACAGCTCGGCGACAGAGCGAGAAATTGCCGAAGAACAGAAATGGTTTGCATCTAGCAATTTAGTTGGTCGACTCGTCAAAAGTAGGGCAACTCGTCATGCCAGATAGAAAACTCTGTTAAGCAACAAAGTTGCTCGATGAAGTTGTGTGTATAACATGGGCGGGCCTTGCAGCAATTTACCACTGTCCACTGTCCAAGTGTGGAACTGACAGAGTACAGTAGGAAACATGCAATTCACTCAACATCTGACATCATCTTACAATGACTTACAAGGCTACACAGGATTAGTTAATGTAATCACAGATGTAGCAGCTCCACAGAGGTTGAAGAACTTTCCCATCACTTCTAGATCTTTGTGTTTATTAGAGACGTTTGTTGTCAACTCATCACACATGACAATGACATCATCAATTAGTCATTACTGCCTGTTGGCATCAGTTTTTAGTGGTATATTTTCATCGTCCCAAACAATTAACAGGTCTGTAGTAGGAGTGAGTACTCAGTACAGACCTGTGTGTCGTGTTGCTGAAGCTGGATGCTGTGGTTGCTGTGTTGTGCAGCACGTCCAGTCTTGATATGTCATGATGTGATCTGTGTTGATGCAGTGCACCGTGTCGACTGGTGTCGTCCAGTGGCATAGCCAGCTGATTGCGCTGATGAACACCAACGGCAAAATCATCTACAAACACATAATGCACAAAGAACGGTACACTGAGACAGATGATGACGACAACTGAATATCGACACAGGACAGAGATACCAGACGTTGTGAGATGCTATGAAACAGTTGTCAATGGATGACAAGAGATTCACATCGATGTGTCCTGACGTTTTCCAGATATTACTACCATTTTAGAACGAAGTATATATGTAGATTTTGGCCATCTACAACTTCAAAATAGCCACAATAGCCTTTAAAGATCACATAAGGTCTTCGGACAGCACGTGGTTTATAAAGGACATACAGTACAATTTTGAAACAGTCGACCACTATAACTACGCCACTCTCCACACTTTTCTGAGATACAGCCACTTATTGGCCAAAAATCATGCAACGCTCATCCCTTCCTGTATTAAAGGTCCCCACTTGGGGAAGGGTGACCCATCTGAATTTTGTAACAGGTGCAGGTGACTGAGAAAATATCAGGTGGTGAAAGAGTTTCAAATTGTCAATGATACAATACTGGAGTGTCACAAGAGGACAGAGTGAATTGTTATATCAACAGTCACGAATGAATGTGCATGTCTGATAGTAGTATATAAATAATCAAATAAGTAATCATGGAATCATTGCGCAGGCTAAACTTGGTGACTGCCTAGAGACACTGCATCACTCACCGCGAACAGCCACATCAAACGCTGGTCGTCTACCAGATCTCTCATCACGTCCACTATCCTCCATATCCCCTCCACCACGCCGGTCAGCAGCATGCCTCGGGCGCTGAGCGTAGACCCGGCCTGATGACGTCACTGTGATGAGGTCAGCCTGGACCGGTGCAGCAGGCGTCAGGTGAACTGAGTGATTTAGATTGTCAGTCGTCGCTCGTGATGATCCAGATGTCGAGGAAGACTTGAGGCTGCCGGACTGGAACAGAGTCCTTGGCACTTCCACCTACAACATCATTGATGAGATATGGCGACCAGCCGTCATCTTGGATTTGATCAAACCGAAAATAGCGCCATTATTTCCACTGATCCTGAAAACCGCACCATAGAACCAAACATTAAGTGGATCAGATGACCAGTCGCTGAGATATCTCCATTCAAAAGTGTTCAATTGAGAGGTCATCGGTCGGTCGGTCGGTCGTCAATATATACTTACTTACACAGATCTCACTCTCTGCTATGTTAGCAGTAAAAATACCTTGTTTTCCACACCAGCCCTTGTTTGATGCCCCGGCTCAAAAACCCGTCAGAATTTCTGAACGAAACTTACCCCGCGAAACTAGAGGGATGGGGTACCATATGATGAAGATTGCAAAACCCTATCTTCAACTGTTTTTGACTGATCCACCCATGTGACAGACGGACAAACAGAGAGACAGATCGATAGCACCACGCTAAGCATACATGCTGCTGCAGGCTACAGATGTGACATCACACTGTCGCGTGCAACCACAACTGGACAGACATTGTAATTGTGTTGGACTGACCTTGTCTGATGATGCACTGTATGCTGGATAATATGTCAACTGGCGGCCATGCTGGTTTCCTACAATCAACGATCCACAAAGGATTGTTTAGCCATCAATACTGTTCTACTGCCATTAAGTCTGTCACTTCTTACTCCACACAACTACAGTACTACTACTAGAACAGTCAGTAATGCAGAGGTATAACTGTGCCATCATCCACTAGCAAACTGTGTCTGTACCAACTGCAGTGCAACCTGACACCCCTGGCTATGGCTCAGTCCACCTCTCTACCGTCCCAGCATGCCACATGCCACTCCACCAATCAGATGTCCACATATAATAATGCTGATCAGTGTGGACCAAAGTCAACACTAGCTAACTAGCTAACTGACTGTGCATACAGATTCGCTGCTACTGCTCAACCCTGGGGTTACCAGTCATATTAGCAACAGACCCTGAGCATCAGAGTGCCCGGATGTCAAAAATTACAAATTACAAATGACGGCTTGACCTGGTCTGGCACAGGATGCTTCACAGTTGTACTCTTATGGCAACAGTGTTAAAACAACATTAGCTGACACATAAAATACAGAGAAACAGAGACAGACAGAGAGACAGACCGTCTACATCAGGCTTGTCGGGTGAGTCACGATGATGCTGCAGTTCACTTCTAGACCGCTGCAGATCAGCTGAGTGCCACGGTCGATCGTCGTCCTCTGATAACTCCTTCACCGTCTGACGTCTCAACGAGCTCGGTGTTGTCTCCAGCGGCAAAGACCGCGACACGGCGACCGCGTTCACCGCCAGTCTACAGACATGACTCAAGTTGTTGAAGAAATGGGATTCATAACTGTTGCACTCAGTAAACATCAACTATTTCCCACTGAATCATATATTGTGTTTCATGCACTTATCACCAACAAAGTCAGAGGATACTGTGATCATTTCATTCCTTCATTTATTTGTTCGTTTGTGCCATAAAATATGTAAAATAATTGTGGACGGATTTCAATGAATTTTTCAAGGTAATTTTATATTGGGCCCACTGAAAATAATTAAATTTTGAGCCCCCAACTCGTCTGTGAAGGGGTCACCAAAGGGACAATATTTTTGATCTACGATTCAACCTGTTAAAGCAAAGCAACCAAATTCAACATAATAAGACGTCAGGTGCACAGGAAGGTACCAAGGAGCTCAAACCCACCATATACCCTAACAGGTGGGCTCCCAGAGCCTCAGATTTTTTAAATCTCAATCGCCATGCTCCAATCATTGTAGCTACAGACACTAAATTTGGCATGGTAACCTGCAATGACCAGGTAAAGAATTTTAGGGGTGGAACACCCCACCCTCATGCAAGGACCATGATATCCAAGAACCATAATTATTGAAACGTCCTATTCCCATGCAAGAGCCGTTGAGTTTGATATGCTGACTTATTGATAAGTGGTCAGACCATCAATACATGAACACTACGCCACCTCCACCCACAAGGGGCAGGGCACCACAGCCCAGATTTTGTGACACGATATATTTATAATCCAACTGTTCACTGGAGTTCTGTGTTACCGGTACTTGTCAGGTTGATTCATTGCTTTAAGGTGTCAGCCACCCATGCCTATCCAATTGGGGCTATTGTTGGTAATACGCCGTTCTAGTCTATTACTGTTCCTGTTTCTGTACAGCACAAGTTTCAGTGACCAATCACAATAGAGGATTCTATCTTCCTCTGTACACACCTCATCATGATTACACTCACCGTCGACTGTCAAAATGAGGTGGTATGACCGTCAGGACAAGAGACAGTGATGATCGCAACATGTCCGTCAACTGATCGTGTGACATCGTGACTACGTCAGAGCCACAAACCTTCACCAGTCGACTGAACGGCTTCAGACCCGCCGTGTCAGCCACGCCACGTGGCTCTACGTCGGTCACAACAGCGTCACGACTCACGTGAAAACCAAGATGAGACGCACCGCTACGAGACATTGTCATCTCCATTGTCTGTACACAGTATCAACTGGTCAAACTATCAGACTAAGTTGAGTTCAGTAGGGCCTAGCATCCCATTCAACACATTATTAGTAATTTTCGAGACAATCTTTCCAGCCAATCTCTCGTGACTGGTGCAAAACACTCAGCCTTCTCAACCAATCACTTGAATGATATTGACAAAACTGAACTTAACTACAGCCAATCAACACAAAAACCTAAACAACCATTTATGAGAACTAGTGACATATGTACAAACTACAACAAAAAAACTAAAGCCTGAATTAGGGAAGTTTAATGCCCGGCCCATGAGGTTGAGAAACATATCAAGCCTATTCACAGCTTCCGGGCCCTGCACTGGGCTTCAATTTATCAATCCATGACCACACTGTGTCTTATGACCAAATCGAAGTAGACGTCAGTTAATGTTATTCTCCTTCAGTTCACATGAAAGGTCAACATCATATTTGAAAAAATGATTCACCGGAAAGCACTTTAAGTAGAATTTATTAGCAATAATTAGCTATTAAGTTGTAAATTACTAATTAAAATAGTACTACTAAGTGAAGAAGGTGGGTGGATTGTTCTTAGAATCAAACTAACAGAACTTAATTCATCTGAGAACTGAGTCAGAGAGGTAGTGACGCCAACAAGCACTGAAAACAGCAGCAGCATCACCTTGGAGCCAGCAGTGACCACCTCCAACCGGTGAATAATCTCCTCAATCTCATCAACATCGACCAGCCTTGATGTATACAACTCAATGTATTCTCCATGGCCGTAGTAGACCCGCATCCTGACCAATTCAATAGCAGTATCTAACATAGTACGTGCTATGTGCTATAAATAAGCAGAAATAAATACAAAGACTGAGCAGTGACCAACTAGAACAGCAGGGTTGAACTGAGCAGAACAGGTCAGCACTAGATACATGTCAACTGCTACAAGCCATAGATAAGGGACATAGTGGCAATGAACATAGAGCAGGTGACCATCCACTGTCAACATTAAGTAAGTAATGAATAATAAGACATGACAAATGCACATCACGGACGGCTTTGAAAGATGAGATGAGTCATGCTAGATGAGTAGATTATATGAGTGGCTAATGGGATATTCAACCAATAACACTCCACGGCATCAGTAGCCCCGCCCACCAGCTGTCAGTCACTGTTGAGACTATGAAATGACAATGAATGTCAACCAATCACAGTGCAGTACGATAATTCTGCAACTTTCAACAGTCAGCTGTCAATATGCTCAGCAGTATCATGACAGGATTATTTTGAGCCAATAATTACACAGTTTTCCCTAATTCTTCTCACTTTCTTAACACCTCCCTCTGCCAATTTTAACTTCCAAACAGCTTCAGTTTCTTCCTGGGTAACCAGCAGTGCAACATGTGCCCAGAACTCTACCTTTAACATCTAAACATGAGAGCAACTCAACTCAACTCAAGTTTATTTAAAAGCTGTAGCCGAAAGGCTAAAAAAGATACAATGCAGTGCACAGTGTAAAAATACAACAGCCATAATACACCATGCAGCAAGGATGCTAATACTTGTTGACATTTCTGACATGCAAACTGTTGCCAGTCTGCAATCTCACCAGTTGTCACAGTACAAGAACATGACTGAGACTCACGCGTTGGACTGAAGCACAGTCCATCCGATGACAGCCTTGCACGGCACAGCAAACACCACATCCTTGTCACGGTCATCAATGAGTACGAGCATCTCATTGCCGACGGCCAGGAAACAGTCAAATCTAACGTCAAGAGAGAAGTCTTCCACTGTGACTGGCCACGTCACTGAACACACCGACCCAATGTCAGGTACACTGCGGAGTCTCGACCGATCCTTCTTCCTGCCGCTGCCCAGAGAGAACTTGCCTGAACCACAAACATCATCATAACACTCACACAGTGCAGTGCACAGACTGAAGATAAAAGATGTAACATTGAATTAATGATGAGTTGAGTTGAGTAGGGTTTAATAGTACAGTGAACTAGAGTTGAGGAAAGCACTACAGGTCTTGTCACTACAGGTCTTGTTCTTGTTGGTGGCGCAACGGTCAGGACGTCGGACTTTCCATCAAGCAGTCGTGGGTTTGACTCCCGGTCCGGGTGTACTCAGGGCACGTAGCTCAACTCAGCCTTCCATCCCTCCAGGGTAGGTAAATCAAGTACCTGCCTTACTGGCTGGGATTAAGGCGGGGTGTGTTCACTTGTGTCAGGTGGCAAGTAACATTGTGTAACATATAGCAAGCAACACCTGTAGTTCTGTCCATTAAAGAACTTATCAGTGTTTTAACTTTTAACCACAACCATTAACAACACAAAAAGCTAAACAACCATGCAAGGAAACTACTGACGTAGGCACAAACTAAGCCAAGTAAAACTAAAGTGTTTGGGTCAATGCATCTCAAACTGTTTGTACCCAGCACTTATAGTGAGTACTCGATGTAGTTCAGTAAAGAGTGAGTGAGTAGCAGCAGAGAGACTGACAGACTGACTGACCGAGTCGTGAGCCACTGTCAACGACTGTCGCGCTGACGTAGTTCTGTGCTAAATCTCTCAGATATTCATGACGAGTCCGCGTTGCCATTGTCATGAACTTGTCAGACCGATGCACAGCATTCTCACCATTAATTGCTACAATTGTCACACATTGTTCAAATTGGCTCATCACTAAGAGTAACATTATTAAACATTACCGTACATCACCCGGAAAAAAACATTCCAATACTAGTCACTACAGGCATGCGACATTTAGCACAAATTCTTTGAAATTAAATTACACCAAAATGAGGCCAAATGAGGTGGTGAAATGTGTGTATTTTAGTAGCAACATGTACATGTGAAGGCAGGATCAGTGGCGTAGTCTGCTATGACATAAAACAGTTCATAGTTTCTTTGAATCATCTCCTGATGCCATGTAGTAATTTATTTTAGTATAATTAATGCATACTTCCACCCCATTTTCTACTAGTGGGCACTGCTTCCAGGGCTTGCAGGGTTAAACTGGTCCATAGAATTCAATGCCTGGCTTTGATGGATCATCCTGCTAGGTCAAAAGGTTTAAAGCATGACGATTGTGGGCCCTGAAAGTCCCAATCTCCTCGGCTGGTCTCATGGCCCCGGTGTGTTACTGGGCCAAATTTGGTCGCTCTACCTCAACATTACTTTGGATCATTTTTTCATCAAGTGAAAATTCTGACCATCTGAACTTATCAGATGTAGGACTCTTCTGGGGGGGGGGCAGATAAACTCTTAAATCTAATCAATTCAAAGGTCAACTTACGTCAGTATACTCATACTGATCCAACAAAACTCAAATCAACTGGTTTTCCACAATCTTGTTAACAGACGAAGTTACATAGTCACATCAAAACATGCCGACTAGCAAGGCATGGCAGATGAAGACTGAAGACTCAATTATAAAGAGAAACATGTGCTATAGAGTTATTTGTTTGCAGTTGTCAGACACAGGTGATGTGAATGACACATGAATCACACACTGTTCTCATATGAACATATATGTTTTCATTATGCAACAGCAAACCTTTGACTAGTAAAAAATCTCGAAATGCAGATGACTTCTCAAACTGGAAATCTTTGGCAAATGTTGGCCCGAATGGCGGAACGTTCTTTGAACGAGAACACGCCACACTGCAACAAGTAACATTGACATTTCCAGACACAACATCACCTTCAGCATATGGGTGATACGTGAAGTAAGTAAGAACATTTCTAAGATAAAGTAATCATTATGGGTTGGGAGAATCAAAATCTTAATCAAAACAAAAATGTTTTCAATGTTGGATGGAAGTGCAGGACAGTAAAATCAGTCAGCAAATTTCAAATGGAAAAGAGTTCCACGGACGTAGTCAAGAGACAGAACAACACACAGCAATGTATGACGACAGCGAGCATCAGTCATTGACGGTGCAGCTCAGCTGTATCTCCTGCTCGATCTGCCACGTCGGCTCAGTTCTTTGAGCCAGGTACTTTTGGACAAGATGACTCTGACTCACATGTCTGATGTGTCACAATGATCTCTGGTTTTTGGATGCAAATGACCTCATTGGGCTCATAGCACAGACTGTGTTGACTAAGTTACCCATAATAGTGTTTCTATAATCTTTGCACAATATCAATATAATAATAATATTATAATACACGACAAACATGACGATGTGACTACTAGTAGTGATGACGTGACACATGCCTGTACTGAGTGGAACCAGCGGCCGTGTGGTGAGCTCTGACTACAATGAACACATGCTGGAACTGAGACCGAATTGACCGCGGAGTGAACGGCAAAGCACCGGGCTCTTGAAAGATTATTGTCACAATGTCATTGCCGATGTGTCGCTTCCTCAGCAACTGTCAGCACAAATGAAAACACCAGCAACAGCTTACTGGTCACATTTCACAACGGCAATTCATGCTCCACTGAGAAACAATGTCTATAGAGATGCATAAAGTTTACCACCGGTCATCACTGAGATGCCAATCAACAGCTCAGACTTCATGAAAACCAGTCTTTAGCTCTGTTTATACATCAGCCTTGTACTAATACTCCCATAATGTAGACAGGTGAATTGCAGAGGAAGCAACATAACCTGCCTAGCAGTCAGAGTCAGATGGTAGCATGTTGGTCGTGATCAACATAGTTACTCTAAGTCGGGCCCAGTTAATACTTGGACTGGTGAACCATGTCAGTATATAACCAGCCTCCTAGGTCAACTCAGCCTTCCATCCCCCGAGGAAGGTAAATCAAGTACCAGTCTTTCTGGCTGTGGTTATGCAGAGCGCGTTCACGTGTGTCGGTAACATTGTGTGATCACATGTAGCAAGTAATGTCCTGTCCTGTAGCTCTAGTGTGTACAGTAAACAAAGAGCTATAATGTTAATCTTTTAACCTTTAATCAGAGAGGTAAACACAGGTGAGAGGCACGCACTCACAGGTGACTATGTCATCTAGGGGACACTTACCGGTACATACAGGTGATACTAGCACAAAAGGTGTTTTTTCAGTGTTTTTTTCCTGGACCGTGTAGTGATGACAAAGATTTTCACCAACTAAAATTAATTTATTTTCATTGACAAGACGAAAATTATGTTTAAAATTCCGTTAGTTTCGTCAACTTGACAAAAATGGCGATGAAAATTTGCTTTCTTCGTCGACGGGGCAATGACAAAAATTAAGCATTTTGACGAAAAATTAAATGTTTAAAATTGCTAAGCATTCCAATATTCTCATAGTAGACCTGTACCACAACTAAACCAGTTGTTTTGGGTCATGCTGACAAATATCAATGTCTAAATACACTGTCAATGTGTTTTATGGCTAGCTTTTAATCTTATTCAATAATGTTACACAAGCGACAATGTTACAGAGGTAAAGTAATGAATGTAATAGACAGACCTGTTGTCTGTTGTTTGTTGTGAATGGAAGCATCGTTGACACGTGGAACATGATCTCATACTGACCAAGTGTTGTGTACAGTGAACATGCTCCAGATGAGTCAGCTATCCACACATACATACCCTCAATTCACGCAGTCCATATCTCACCAACACACTGATAACCTTTCTACCTGCGTGTAATTACAAAGTCCTCTTCAGCACATCATTGTGTGCTTAAAATCAGAAATGATGCTTGTTGAGCTGCTGTCGGTTCATGTGCCCATCTCCTCCTAAGTCATTTCAGTGACAAACCATTGTGGATAATGCAGTTGTGCAAAAGATTCCAAGTTCGGTGGAAATATGTCAAGTAGTTAAAGATGCATGTATTCTGAGGTTTGTCATCCTGGCTCTCAACAAGACTGCTATCTATCCACAGACTGTGTGACAGGTTAGGTTAGGAAGCATTTGGATTTGACATTTCTATCGTACAATGTCTAGGGTTATAGTTTTTTTTCGTGGACACAGTGTATTTGCCAAAATTATTGACAAACTTACTACCATGCTTTTATAGAGCATAATGTAGAATGAAGAGGTTATCAGGGTTATCAGTCAATGACATTTTTACACAAAGGTTTTGCTGTGGTGAACTTCACTGACCCAGAGTACTGCAGCAAACCAAAAACACTCACACAGTGATACTAAAAACGTAAGTAAAGATCAGTCCACAACGCTACTACTCTACTGACATACAGACACGTCACCACACTTACTCTTGACATCTAAGCCACCTCGGTATTGATCAAAGCCTTTCAACTGCACTCGACGGCCAATCAAGTCCAGAAACTCATCAAACTCTGGACTGGCAAATTCTGCACACAGTACATAAACACGACTAGTGTGAATTGTCAATGTCTTAGCACAAAATTCTACCATACACAGCACTGAAATGAAATATATTCTGACTTGGTATGCAGATAAGCAATCGTGTGCAGTAAACTGTTGATCACAACTGGAGATGTTGCACTATACAAAGTAGACCAATTGCAGAGAAACGTTACAAGAACTGTGTAAGCACAGTGCAGTTTGTCAGAGATAGCTGGTTTTCTTATCAGTCAATAAACAGAATGTCATAGAGTAGGTGCACTGTAATGGCAGATCTCAGTACAGATCCGTCATCATTTTTGCCCTAGATTATCTTGTGAAGCGCTCCCGTCCACTATTGCAAGGGGGCCTTATACAAATTTTTACCGCGCAATGCACCTTAGTGCAAAGCGCGGTATTGCGATCGCATTTCGTCTGTCTGTCTGTCCGTCCGTCTGTCCGTCCGTCGGTCTGTAACGTTGGTGGATTGTGATCACATAGGTTGGAGTTCTTTGAAATTAATTTCAACGTTAGTTAGCCTGGGATGTTCGCTCTTTGCAACCCCAACGTGACGGGTCTGCTCCAAGGGATCACCACTAAATTTGGGCCCAAAGTGACCCACGCCCCTGTTGATTTGAGCTTCGGAGATATTCGATCACAAATTGCGGCCGAATGGTTACAG
>Ga0056114_1000659_pt1 | contig 13004 bp, 9 predicted proteins | sample WorMetHERISLAND1_FD_77005 | JGI IMG/M metagenome (GOLD analysis project Ga0056114, IMG submission 77005) | Marine gutless worms symbiont microbial communities from Max Planck institute for Marine Microbiology, Germany - Olavius loisae HERON... ...
CGCTTGAAGCTAGAAAATCGCTGAATTTTTCCGACCGACCCTTGTTTGAGGCCCCCGTTCGGGGGGAAGCCCTTAAAATTTGGTGATGAAATATGGCGTCAGAAAACTAGAGTCTTGGGGCTATCAGATGGTGAAGAAATCATGCCGCTAGCTTTCTTCGTTTTGACACAATACCGGCACGTGACGGACGGACGGACAGACGGACGGACAGATGGACAGACACGTTGCGATCTCTATAACCTGCGCTAGCATAGCGTCGCGCGGGTAAAAACAAAGCAAATTGATGACATTCTGATCACTTACTGCGACTAATGATTCTGTTTATCAGTGAGATGTGATTGAGACACAAAGCAGATTATGCAGCAAACCAAGAAGAATACACTTTACACAAAGACACATAAAATCGGGTGTTACCGAACAGAGTAGATGAAATATTACAGCTAGAAACATAACAACATCACAGACAGTTTGCAAAACCTTGACCCACACTTTACACAATTTACCAACTAAAACCACATCACATAGTATCACAAAAACACAAAAACTAAACCTCTGTACATACCAAAGACTGGTTGTTTTTCAGCCTGTGAGCTTCGTCGATTATCAACACGTCCCAGTCAATTGACGACAACGTTGCGAAATCATGGCTGACAAACTCATACGACGTCAGAAGAACGTCAAACTTTGGACGATGGCTGTCACGCATCTTACACGGCTTGTTCGTAGTAGCAAATGCTCCCTCTTTGTAACTGAACTCCTGCTCTCTGTTGGCAAGCAGTAACATCAGACTTCTACTTCTAATGCCAATAATGACTGGATTTACTGGATGTACATGGCTGGAACGACTGATTGGTCTTCGGCATATAAACAAATATTAAGGCTGGGTAAACACTCACACGAGTGCGAGTATGAGTACAGGTTTCTCTGCATACGATGCAAACTAAACCAAATAAACTAAAATCTAGTTTTCTATTCAGCCAGGACACAGACTGGGCAAATTCTACAGCTCGGGGACATGCACAGGGCAGCTATAACTGATGTACTCGGGGGTAAAATTAAGCAATCCAACTCGCAAACTAGTCATGCCAGATGCTGCTAAAGACCACAACGCAACAAGAATTTGGCAGGAAACATATCTGAAAGAGAAATGGCGTGTTCCTCCAATTATCATTATACATGAAAACCAATAAAAGTCATTACATATAATATCACATTTAAAATCGAAATCGACATGGCACACACCGGATAACAATGCGGTTTTCCTTTCCTCCGATGTACGTCAACACGTACATTTCTGGAGCCCACAGTTCAAACTCTCTCTCCCAGTTAGGAACAGTAGTCAGTGGAGCACTGATAATGAACGGTTTGTGAACATAGCCCTGCAGATACATACACAAATACATACCACACAAACACACACAGACTAAACGTTATTGTTACAATCAAGGAGCATAAGATTACAAAACTGCAAACTGATAAACTCTTAATTAACTCATAAAGATGCTATTAATTCAGTGCTTTAACACTGCTGGCTCCATATCCCGTCTACAAACAATCTTGCTCCAATGTTGTTCAAAGATATTTGATATCTTTATGAAGAACTTGTCCTAACAACTGATAAGCATATTCGTTGATAAAAACTGAGAAAAGTAACAATGAGATTTACACAACTTAATGTAGCTAATAACAAACCTCTGACATTTCACATACCTCTTTCCAAAGTCCATACAAGAAAGCAATAGCCTGAATGGTCTTTCCCAGGCCCATTTCATCAGCCAGTATGGTATTAGTGCCTTGAGACCAGGAAAACCTCAGCCAGTTCAGTCCCTCGAGCTGGTACGGATGCAGTTTCCCACCGTTCACACCCAAGTACTCCGGCTGTTCTTCAAGCTTCTTTCGCAGATGAGACTTCTTAGGAGCATCAGATCGCTTCGACTCTCGTTCCTCTTTCTGCTTCTGTTTCCTGCTCAACAACAGAACAACTCCTCAGATTCTTTACACACTGTACAGTAAATGCATAATACAGTTACTGTGCCAACATCACACTCGACTTGTCTCGGAAATCAAGTATTTTCTGTCAATGGGCCACGTCTGTGGAACTCTCTTCCGTTTAACTTCCACCAATCGAATCTTACTGTACAGAAACTGAGTTGAGCATCAAAAGCGTTTTTGTTTGATTGGTCAAGATTTTAAGACTGCAGCAACTAGTGACTTCTTGTGTGCTAGAGAAATGCTTTTACCTGCTTATTTAACTGAACCAGTAGATACAATTCTTCAGACTGAGTGTACAGTAAAGTTTGTACAGAGTGTCTGCAAATTGTACACTGGTGGCAATAAAGGTGGATGAGTTTAAACTGATAGGTTTTAAATGTTGCTTGAATGTGGAAATGCCATCACAGTAGCGTAGTGGCTAATGCTCTGGCTTACAGGCCGAGAGGTCTGGGGTTCGCATCCCGGCCATGCCACTATTCTACTGGGTAGCAACCTTGGGCAAGTTGTTTACTCACATTGCTTCCCCAGTCTTCTCAGCTCCAAGAAATTGGGGAACAGTTTATGGACCAATTTAACGGCTGAACTGATTAAGTAGTTTAGTCAGTCTTTTAAGTGCGTTACATTAAGCTAAATGCGGTATAGCTAATAGATTTAGAACACACCATAAATTAATCTCAATTTGCACTTTTAAACAGACAACAGTAAGCAATCAAGAAAAAATGAAACAAGAGTGCAATAAAATATTTTCATTTGTATCAAGGGCGGGCCTTTTTCATCTAAAATATTGGTTTCAGTCGATTATGCAGCATGCGTCACAAGCCACTTTCACAAAATGTGAAACTAGACACTCTATTCATGAGTTACCAGCCATTGCAAGACTGACAAGTCGGGAGCATAGAAGACAGCCTTCACCTTCGAGTCCAGTATGCATCAACATGCTTGGCCCAGTCTTCCAGACCTTCAGGAACATCATCAGGAAATTCCCAGGTACATTCCGAATACGGCAAGTCTCGCCATTTAACAAGATAACGACAATCTTTGCTGTTCCTTGACGCACCACTGACACAAAATACCACAAAATGCAGGTCTGAATATTTCTTCACCAGAGGCAACAATAGAAACTGCAGTATACACAGCAACTATGACTGAAAATTTCCTCCCATTGGAGGGAACTCTCCCAGGAGAGCTGGAGATCCAAAATTTCATACGATACGATACGATACGATACGATAGAAGAGTTTAACGTGGAGTCAAAAGCTGAGTGCGTTCATCATTTCTAAGCAGGCCCAATATAAACTTCCCTGAAAATTTTATCCAAATCTGTCCACAACTTTTCGATTTATCATGCACACAAACCAACAAACGAACCAATAAATGGTAAATGGCTTCCAATATTATAGAGCGCTGGGAAGCGTCAGCATAGCATCAGCTTTGTCTACCGCTCGTACCATTTACCCATGCCAGATCCGAGTCCATCAACGCTGACAGTCTAAACTCACAACTTCCTACAGCTCGGAAGGAGTGACGGCCAGCCACAGCGGGCAGTTCACCCCAGGCGGTTACCTGTCAACACTGTGATACACACTACTTTAGTAGGCCTCGAACCCGCAATCTTCCGATCGTTGGTTGCCTGTTGGTCCGACGCGCTACCAGTAGTGCCACCGACTCACCACAGCAGGAATATGACGGCCCTGCCTTGTGTAACTTCCGAGATTTTTGGCAAGTTCTTGATTGAAATCACACATTTTTTGTACATCTCACCACTATTTAATGCACCAATGTTTTGTAGAAAAAAAGCAACAAAATGAAGCTAGCAGACAGTGAAAAGGTATTGTTGAACATTTAGCTGTGCTGACAACAGCGGCATGCGCTACATCAATATCAAGCTCAGCACAGCTGTAAAGTGTAGAAAAACTAAGTCAGTAATTAAAGTACGCATATAAACTACACTGCTCTCATGAAAATAATTTACATTAAAAAAGAGACCAAAAACAAAATAAGGAATCAGACTGCGTGACTAACTCATGCATGACGACACGGTGGATCTGCATCCATTCTGGTTTAATTCCATAGCGGTAGTAGCGCTCCTCGAGGTTGTGTGGATCGTCTTCAGAGATGCCTGTCTTGTGTCTCGGACGACCAAAACTACTGCCGTCTTCCAACGCTGGCGGCTCATCCAGGTAGAACCTTCGTTTGAAAAACGTGTGCAGTAACATCTGATGAACTTCAAGCTAGACGAATCACACATTTACATAGTTCACTTCACGTATCTCTGTAACTGTACTGCAGATTGCCATGCAACGGCACCTGTGTGTTTTTGGAGGTCTGCTTGTACGCCACCTGTCATAAGTCAAAATGTTAGATTTCACATGACAGCCGGACACAGGAGAAAGAGTCCAGAAGGTGTACAACTGATTCAAGAAATTTATGGGGAAGCCCCAGAGTCATACACTTACAGCACACCAGCCAATCTGAAGCATCTGTTTCAAAACTGTTCAGCAGATAACATCACATAACCAGACAACGCAATGCATTTCAACTTTCACCGACGAAAAAAAATGAAAAACACAATCCTAGACTGTTTAATCCAAGGATAAGATCACACAACAACAGTGTCGACAATTATCGATAATGTTATTTATAAGCACGAGACTGTCGATGTTCACAGTTATTGGCAGATCAGTCATGTCTTACCTGCAGTTCTGAGATCCAGTCACAATCCCAGTATGAATGGAACTCGTATTTGACAAACAGCTCCCTCTCTGGACCCTTCATTCGCTGTCAAAACACATCACAACAAACTGACCACAACTCGTCCTGGAACAACAATACTTTACAGCAATCAATTTCTATCAAAACATTGTCTCAACATGTGGTAAAAGCAACAAAAGTTTACTTTTAATAAAATAAGCCCCACATGGGACTGCTGGTCGAATTCTCATGGCACCGTGACTTTGAGGGTCACGTGATGCTGAACAAGGACTAATATCTGAAATCTGTCCAGAAAAAAATTTAGATACTGTCTTGGAGAATCAGGATTCACCATTAGCCTTTTGATTACATGCATATTGGCAGAGAAGATACTCTAAATCTGTCATTTCCATAAGTTTACGACCTCAATGACCATGACCTTGACCATGGATTGGGTCAAACAGTCACATACCATCGTGCAACACTCATCGACCTCTACCTACAAACCAAATTCGTTCAAATCGGAAAAACTTTTTGTGGACGGACGGACAGACATCGAGGCCGGCTTTATTAGATCGATTCAGAGAAGTTGACCTAAAACTCACTCTTCAACATCGTTCATTACCTGCTGGCCATTTTTGCTGTCGTTGCTGTCTTCCTCGTCAGCCTTCTGTGCTGCTGCCTGGAAATATGATACACCATCAACAGTAAGTTTTTTTACACATGGAAATGTATTGATCATAACATAATACTTTAATCAAAAGTTCACAATCAATTTCTCAATTTAGCACTGAAAGCAACAGCTGCATTGTGTACTGTCACATTCAAAGCTGTTGCTAAAACATCAAAAACAGACACCTTCTACAAAACACCAATTTACTATTCAACATCATATTTCGTTATCAGTTTCCTTTCCAGATAGAATAACACGAGTGTGCTCAATCAGCTTTTATCTACACATCCATGTGGCCTGATGATGTACCAGGTTTGGTCTGATAAGTAGCCTACTGTTTGTAACTGCATACTGCCCCAGTATGATCTAAGCCATCAGTAAGCCGACAAGTCACCTGTTTCTGTGGACTGTGCGTATGATCGAGCTCATCGGTGTCCTTTGGCTGATGCTTCCATCTCCACGTCAGTATATGCTTCACTTTCGCCTTCGGTGGATTCTCTCGAGCCTACACACCAGTAAGTGTGTAAGTAAGCAATACACACACTCACCAACTGTAATGTGCACACTGAATAGGCACTGTTGCCTAGTATCAACTCAAGATTTCCCATTATCGCAACAACATCCCACATTCTTTATGGAACAAACTATATGCCAATTTTAGCTGCACTCGTCTCAACAAACCGATAAGTCCAAAAAATAAACTGTTACGAATTCTTCAAGATAAGCCAAATAATCATATCACACAAAAACTATACAATAAATGTAACACATTGCCTATACCAGACCTCTGAATACAGCAAATTATACTGTCATTAGTACATATTTTACGGAGGCCAGATACATTTGCTGAATATTTTTATTACACCGAGGTGGTAGTAATTAATTACATATTAGTACAAATACATAACAATTATTGAAAAAAAACAGTGAAGTTCGACCGAAAGTGACACTGACAATGTTATTCACTCTTGGTCAACCTATAGGGAGCATATCATAAATACTCATTCAAAATTCAAACTTATAGCAGTTCAAGGTCATCAATCTTGGTGTCAATCGTAACAGCAATGCAACTTCCTATTAGTCATTAATAGTAACTACGGACCTATCTCCTGTTTTCGAGATAGTGATACATAAGCTAAAAAACAGCTTGTTTACCCAAACCCCACCCTTGTTTGATGGCCCACTGTGGGCAAACCCATTAGAATTTCTAGATGAAACTTATCCTGCAAAAGCTATAGGGATGGGGCTATTGCATAATCGTAACTTCAACCATTTTCAGACTGATCCACCGGTGTGACAGACGAACATACAGACAGAAAGATGGACAGAGAGATGAATGGGCAATAGCATATAGCGCACTAAGCATATATGCTGTCGCGTGCTAATAAAAACAAAAACAAACGGGTTTGTTAAACACAAAACCTGAAACAATATTAAACAACGAACATCCCACGCTGAACATTAACAGCATTACAAACTGTTACGAGATTGAGCATGGTTTTACGTCTGCACCAACACAATATAGGTTATACGGCCGACGGTTACAAACTGTTACACATCACAGTGTGTTCAATTGCTGTCAGTAAACACAGAGCATACCACACAGACAGGACACTTCCAGTCGCCGTCAGGAAGATTCTTCATGGGCGGATGCAAGCAGTTCATGTGATACACAAGAGGACAGAAGTCACACAGGATCACATCGCCGCCGTCCTTACAGACACGGCAGAACGTATCATGATTATCCTCCTCTGAACTGTCTCCTTTCTCCGGCAAACCCTCTCCAGTCTGAAACATCCAGTTGAACAACACAGTTCAGCAACAATCCATACATGTGGCTGCTCTGCATGGAACATTGACTGTATATTAGGCTGGGTGTTATTGTTCAACATCTAATATGCTCAAGTCTTAAGCATTAATAAGCAACCAAACAGTTTGGTATCGATGAAAAAAACAGCTGGTAAGATAAAATCCCAATCCAACTACATGCAGGAGTAAGTCACTAAAGGGCTCGTTGTACACTGTGTTGTCTAATGCATCACAGCAATGGTCAAGTCCATTTAAATGCTTGTTAGTAAGATTTAATAATAAATGATTTTAAAATTAAATAGAGTTCTAAATATTTCATACAATGGGTCTCCTTAGAGGATGCAATGCAGAATATTGTTTAACTTTGGCAACTGCACTTGACACGTCTAAGTTGTCTGACCAAAATGTTGCCTTTTGTGTGTCAGAAACTGCCAAAGTGCAAGTGTAGACATCAGCAGATTTGCCCTGAACTGAAGCTCAACTCTTGTTAGAGTCAGTGGTTGCATGGTGAAACGAATGGCAACTTCTGGACAGCATTCTGGACACTGAAAATTCGTATGGTGATCAACTTGGACACTAAAATGCTCCAGGACCATGACTAAAGAGCAAATTGCTTACTGTTGCACTGCGGTGTCTGACGACCTTACGCGACCTTTAAAGGTCATTCCAGTTACTGCTAAAACCAGCCTGAAACACTCCGGTGTAGTGTCGATACTCATGAACATATTATGGAATTCTTTTACCATCTAGTAGCCTATCATGCTAGTTTTCTCAAAAGCAACTATATTCCGAAATTCCAATGAAATCATCCTGTACAGGGGCTTCAAAATACACATGGGGTACAGAATGCAAAGGATTATTGAGCTTCTTGGTGTTCTCATCACACTTGACTAATGGTTACACGTTAGATGCTGAGTGTCGTTGTGTCACATTACGGCGTACAGTAAGTTTACAGCAAAGTGACTGGGCAACAACAATCACCATCATACACTCACGTTAACTATTGTGTGTCAGAAACAACTTGTTTACGCAAACGATGACCAATACATCTTTGCAACAGAGTAAGACGTGCAGTTACATTTTTTTAATTGAAAATTCACCCCCAAAGTCGTATGCACTGGCACATACGTTCTTGATAAAAGCTGCATTATGGCCATTAACTTCCGTGACCAGTGGCTGCTCCATAGACAATTAAGACAGAAAAGAAGTTAAATAATGCAAACTGACACATATTGGACAACTCCATTCTCCATCGGGAACAATTTCCAGCTTGAGACATTCCTTGTGGAACGACTTTGGACATGTGTCACACAGCAGCAAATCACCGCCGTCCTTGCACAGCTCACAGTACCATATATGATCAGACTGCAACGAATACAAACCCATCAACGGTGAACAGCTGTGCATGTAGTATACATTATGAGCACAAGACGATATCAGTTCAGTGCAAAAGACATTTACACTTGGACAGAAGTCAACTGGGTCATAAAATTATCATCAGAGTATCGTCATTATCACTGTCATATCTCAGCATATTAAAAATACACATGCACAACAAAGCAGTCACACTGAAAATCAACTCAATAAATTATTCACTCTGAAAAATTATAGCACATATTCAATGCATCATATAAGAGTACAGCACCAAAACATAAACAAGAAATATAAAAATACGCCCCATACAGGACTGCCGGTAAACTTCTCGTTTGCCAAAGGTGGAACACTTGAGTTTGAAGGTCACGTGGTGCCAAACGAATACAATTCGTCCTGACAAAATTTAGATATTGTCTTGGAGTACCATAATTCACCATTAGTCTTCTGATTACAAGCATAGCAGTGGAGGAGAGAGACTATGAAATCAGCCATTTTTGCAATTGTCGGACATCCATGACCTTGACCTTCGATCGGGTCATACGGTATCATCGTGTAGCACTCATCATCCTCTACCTACATACCAAATGTCGTTCAAATCGGAAAAAACTTTTTACGGGTGGACAGACGGACGGATGGGCGGCAGACATTTGAGACCGGCTTTATTAGGTCAACTCTCAGGAGTCAACCTAACAGCCACAACACTTGGCACATGAGAACAATCTTAGAAATACTGCACCTCATTTCCACTTTCACCGCCTTCCTTAGACCTGTCCTGCTTATCAGACTTGTTCAATGTCGACTTCTACAAACACACATTGTAACAGCCAAAGAACTGTACAAATCACAATCTTCACTTTACTTCACACATGTCCCTGCAACTATCAATGCTGAGACCCTGTATCATGAACTGGCCCAATGTGCTTCACCAAAGGCGGGCACATATCATGTTGTGCTACACTGACTGACTGAGCCACATTGCACCAGTACAGCTAGTACATGGCCGTCCACGGACTGATCCCCCATGTGCGTATGTGTGTTGTGCTACCTACAGCCTAGATATGAGACTATGCATCCCTGTTGCTCGCAGGTCCCGAGACAGACGGAGGTGCATACGGCTGCAAGAGAAGGAGGGATTCAGAGAGACATTGTACCTGTATATTTAACCTGCCCGGCCAGTTACCATACTAGGCAGTTTTGAGCAGACCAGACCACCAACAGTGACATCATGCTGCAAGCACCAGAGCTGGTTTAGCCAGCAGAGGCAGACTGGGCCTATTGGAACTGTCAGGTTCCACCCAATATGGCACTGTTTCAACACCAAAGCACCCACCACATCTCTAGATCTCAACAATGGCCACCAGTTATAGTTTGAAGCTCTGGACAATGGTGAACTGTGTCAGGCTTTGAAATTATTCTTAGAACAAATTTGCAAAAAAAAATCTATGCCATGTATCCACCCCTGGTCCCAGGCTCAAATCCAAGCCAAAAGAGGTGGCCAGCCAGGCACCTCATATACTGCAGCGTATCCATTAAGCTACCAAGGCCGACTACCTCAAACAAACATTTCATCACACTTGATGACCATCAGACCTTTGCCTTTTCAATCAATCAATCAATCATTTATTAGCCATAATAACATGAGGTAAAACACAGAGAATACAATCAGTACAAATGGCAGGTACTGTTTGCTCAGGACGAAGTATGTTATTGATCTTTCAGTTTAAAAAAACAGAACTAAGAATAATCCTAAACATCTAAGCATGTCACTGGCCACTTATTATCATTATGAGTTTCAGGACGATCGGTCAATAAATGTCGGAGCTGTGGGGGGTCGAAATTTGCCTTTTCCTATTGACAAGGCTCATCGCTTATACAACAGCTTGTTGCTACCGCACAAGCCGTGATAAGAGTGACTAACGGATACGAACACACTTGCTGACAGCAGTTTTCCTCTTCTCGCAGCAACATAATATAGCATAACGTAACGGCATGATTTATACCACAGTAACGACCACAATAACAAATAAAAACACACCAGATACATTAATACAATAATAAATTAATATGATAATTCACTGTCACCGTAATCGTTCTGATTAGGTAGCTAAACTGAAATGCTAACATGAACTAAAACAACAATAACAGAAACTAATAAATAAATTAGCAAATATACTTTTACTTTTTTATTCCGCTAAATAATTCACCTGCTGAAATCAATCACAAAGTGACCAAGAAACATGGCAGTCAACGCTATATAAAGTATTAACAAAACAAATCCACGAGAACAACATTCTACACAGCCTACCTCGTCTTCTGATTCATCAGACTTTCCCGTCTTACTCCTGTCACTCCTCCGGTTCAGTATTCGACCCCTAGAGCTGCGATGTTCATGTTTTGCTTTCTTCTTCTTTCTCTCTCTGCGTTCCTTCTTCTGTTTCTCCTCCTCCGCCAGCAGCTTCTCAAACTCCCTGTCCGTCAACTCCATCTGCGAGCACATACAAGCTGCTCTGACATCATGTCTCATCACTTCACAGTGAATGTTACAGGTTCATTCGACTGTGCAGTTAACCCTTTGACGCCCAGTGGTGCCACATGGGTACAGCTATAAAGGATCCTATGCCAGGCCGGGTTAAGCCGTCATTTGTAATTTTTGACATCTGGGCACTCTGACGCTCAGTCCTGAGCGTCAGAGTGCCCGGATGTCAAAAATTACAAATGATGGCTTAACCCAGCTTGGCATAGGATCCTTTATAGCTGTACCCATGTGGCACCACTGGGCGTCAAAGGGTTAAAGACGAGCTAGAATTGGAGCGGTCATAGTTTGTCCAATGGTCACTGTGCCACACAGTCTGTCTGAGAGACACAGACAGTGAAATTAACCACCATCTTACTGTAATTTTAAGGAACTGATTTTACGACCGAATTCATGGATGCTATCAACAAAATAATTTTTGCAACATTTAGAGTTTCTCCCATCCCTTGGCTAACCCTTAACTCCTCTGCTATTATCCTATTTTGATTCCATTTGTGTTCTTTTGCAGTATTCCTTGTGTGCTGTAAGCAACTGACAAAAAGTAGCTGTACATATAAATCTGATAATTTTGGTATTTTAAAACAGAATTTACCATTAAATGCACCAGATACGATACTATAACAAAATATTTCAGGGAAATTTCTATTGAAATTTGGCACAGCCTGTTGGAACACTGAGGCATAAAACGTCCAAAAGGCACACATCAACTCTCTGCATATATGCTGTCGCGTGCTAAAAATGTTGCAGTATTTAGATGTCACACAGTCAATAAAATTATGTTTTATGTTGAAACTGATCAGTTTAAAAAATGTGAAAATTGTTCCAAGTTCAAAAATGGCTGCATTCCTACATAATGACAGATACATAAGGTACAAGGGGATCTACAGTCCTTTTGAGCAATCCAGAATCGGCCAACGTGGCACATGTACTCCACTTTAATATCCTTGATGTTCTCGTTTCTTTAAGATTCTTTAAATCCCTACAGCCATCTCTTTCCTACATTCTTTTTGGTCTACTCTATCTCTGAATTAAACATTCTCCACCTCAAAATCCATGTATTTCTTCATCAATGCATTATCATGTATTCACAGTGCAACATAACAGCATAACCTAACATGAAACAAAATACAGTCTATACAGAAGCTACAGAGCAGCCGGGTCACTCCAGACAGCATACCATGCTTCCAGCCACTCTGCGCGACCTCGTACTCTTGCGTTCTCCGGGTATCATTGGTCTCATCTTCTTCTTCTTCTGTGGACTGTCAGAGTCTGAGGAGCCTTCGTACTCCTCGTCAGAAGCACTGGCCTGCTGCGATCCATTGCCGCTGTACTCTCCGTCAGCATCCTACAATCAACCACAACAGTCCACTCAACATTGCACTCACAGTTAAACGAATCCTAAAAATATTAGCTAACAAGCCTCCAACAATTCTCCAACGAGCTGATCCCCCTACAACAAGATAATCACTTGCAGCTGCTGAAACTAGAAGTTCTATTTCCTGTGTGAATTAAGCTGGTTTAAAGCAGCTTGGTCCAAGATCTTTCACTGACCTCATGCCTTCCTAAAACCAGCCTAAAATCAATAAATCCAAAGAATTTTATCATTTCTCCATCTACCGACTCTACTTCTTACTTCATGTCAGTACTGCTTACATCTCAAGTCAACCAGAATTTCTTTGATTTCCTTCAAGCCAGCAGCATCAGCCAGGCTCACAGCTACTACACTGCTGAGTCCCCTATCTGTGTTGGCCCAGTGCACTAACATCTAATGCCCAGAGATTTGGCTTAGTAACTGACACAGAACGACATTAATTACCTCTTAGGTCGGCAAACAGAGTAATTAGCAGCTGTGGGTCTACTGATATGAAGGGCTCATATCGTTAGCCATATTGTACAAGGTGTGGTTACACACTGCGTCAATGTCGAGTCTAG
>Ga0056114_1000660_pt1 | contig 13001 bp, 7 predicted proteins | sample WorMetHERISLAND1_FD_77005 | JGI IMG/M metagenome (GOLD analysis project Ga0056114, IMG submission 77005) | Marine gutless worms symbiont microbial communities from Max Planck institute for Marine Microbiology, Germany - Olavius loisae HERON... ...
AGATTTCGGACGCAACAGCAGCTAAACGCATGAAGATAGGCCAGTATTGTCAGCGACAACGTTGTAAGCACGTCGAATTGGAGCAATTTTGGCAGGCTTTCGCGTCGCGCGGGTTTGTCAGCGGGTTACAAGTAATATTAACCCGGGTTAAAAGTAAAAAAGGTTTAACTAGACAATATTAACTGGATTCGTAGTCAAATAAATGAAATAAATAAGCAAAAATGCTAAACGCATCTGCAGCCTGCGCTGCACAAAACGCACAAAACTTTGTCTTCGAAATAATTAAAGCACACTTTGTGGAAATTAAGCAAATTAACAACAGTTTACTTTTATTTATTTCAAATTATAAGTACCAAAAAGTGAAACTTAACAGAAAGTAATAACGTTAAAACGGTTATAACTTAATTATTACATTTAACTGTTTTAACTAACAAAAAAGTTAAAATGGTTATAACCTAACTATTATTTTTAACTAAACAATAAAAAGTTAAAATAGTTATAACTCGGGTTAAAAGTAAAAAGGTTATAACTAGACAATTTTAACCGGATCCCTAGATGGTACGAAAAATCCATGGTACGAAACGTCCACGGTACGAAAAGTCCACCTATGGTATGAAACGTCTATGGTACGAATAGTCTATGGTACGAAAAGTCTGGTTCCCGAAATTTACACCATACGGTTGCCTTATGACTCTAGTTTTTGCGGGATAATTTTTATCTGGAAATTCTAAGGGGTTCCCCCGAGTGGGCGCCTCAAACAAGGGTGGGGTGAGAAAATTAAGGGATTTTCTAGCTTTAAGCGTCAATATCTCGAAAACGGTAGCAGATAGGGCCAAAGTTACTATTAATGACTAATAGGAAGTCACATGAGCTTTCGATTGACACCAAGATCGATGACCTTGGATGACCTTGAACTGCTATAAGGTCAAATTTTGTCGGAATTTCGCACGATTTCGCGATTTTGACGGCAACAACGGCTAAACGAATGAAGATTCAAGATGGACACGTACTGTCTGCGACAAAATTGTAGCCCACTAAATGTACTTTTCAGCTATGTATTGATTATGTTGATATTGTAAGGCGTTCCTCCGCTAGGCGTCGTTAAACAACGGTGGGGTGGGAAAAACAAGTCATTTTCTAGCTTTAAACGTCAATATCTCACAAATGGTTGGAGATACGGCCAAAGTTACTATTAATCACTAATAGGAAGTCACATATGTGTTTTCGATTGACACCAAGATCGATGACCTTGGATGACCTTGACTGCTGCTAAAAGTTCGAATTCTCTCGGAATTTCGCGGAATTTTGCAGATTTGGGAACCAACTGCGGCTAAACAAATGAAGATAGACCCGTATTGTCAGCGACGGAATTGTAGCCCACTAAATGTACTTTTCAGCGATGTATAGATTGCGTTGATATCTCAACTTGTTCCTCAGCTAGGGGGCATAAAACAACGTTGAGATGGCAAAAATAAGTCTTCATACACACACGGCTGTCATGCGCTTTGCTGGCATTAGCTAGGCTTTCTTGTTAAATATAGTGATAATTGATTTTCTGTAGGAGTCACCATTTGTATCAGAACTTCCGAATAGTTTTGGAAATCGTGGTTTTATCAAAGTATTTGTCAAGTTAATTGAAGTAAAATAACTGGTCTTATATAACATAATGTTGGGATTATTTTTCTGTGTACAGTGGCAGCCTGGCAGGTAGGCAATATCGTTCATGTTCAGACATCAAAATTTAGTATATTTAGTTTGAACATATCAGCAATGTGGAATATTCTCAAGACCTTAATACAGCTGGTATATGGTACCATGTATGTCAGTTTCAGATACATTTTTATTTTCTGTTGTACAGATGTTCTTAATATTATATGCACGTTATTTGACATGTGAAAACTGTTTATTACTGAGCACAGAACGTTTTGGTGGGAACCTTCTGGTGAATTTTGAAAATTGGATCAACGTTTGGCAAAGCTGTTGTGAAAGATCAATTGTCTTGTTGTTTTTTTCGTTCTTTATGAGCCATTATACCTTGCCTTACTGGTTTCCAGATTGTTCTAGTTTTCAGTTCAAAATCTCGTTCGTGCCCCCCTCCAGCTCCTTGCACATGGTGGCAACAAATCTGGAATACTGAGGGTTTTAACTTTTCCTTGAACATGGAAAAAGCAGGAAAACTGAGGGAATAATTTGGGAATTCGGTGCAACATCAGGAAAAAATTGTAACAAGCAAAATATTTAATTCGTCATTCAAATATTTGTGTAAAACTGCTTTTGACTGGGTAAACAGATCATTGCGTTCTAGGGGATTAGCAGGGTGACGTGTTTGCTGGCATTTATATGGAATGACCGTTCATGAAGGTAATTAAATTGCAATTACTTTTTGTTGCGATAACCTGTGGAAAAGTTAGTTTGTAGCTCTGGAAAAGTGGAATACACAGGGAGTTTTTTTCTCATACTCTGTGGCCACCATGCTTGTAAGCTCTGGCCCCCACTGCAAGGTATAAGGTTACTATTATATCTTATTCACTACATCCAACTTGAATGGCACTGTATAGCCTAATTGTGCTGATGTGCCGTTAAGAAACTACTCACTCACTCACTCACCCTCACTACAACTGTGGGTGCTGCAGGGCCCTAAACATTGTATTGGTAACTGACATGTCATTAATTGTATTTTTACAGTTTAAGCTGTCACTAATTTTGTCACGGTCAGCAATTACACTTGCTTAGCTACAGGTTTTTATCTGGTGGTCTGTGTATTGGTGTAGATGCGTTCTTAACTCTTAGGTGCATTGTTAATGCCTGTAGTTAGGGTTAGTATTAGGTAACCAATAATTTAAGCTTATTCAGCTATATTTCCACTGTTGTAGGCTGCCATGGCTGAGAGTATGTGCATGATTAATAGCGTTTTTGATGACACCGTGCTTTCAAGAATGCTTTCTTTTTGATCATTCGAGTATTTTACTACAAGCTCTTCACATGCATGTTACTTTTGGTTGCATCGTAGGTGGCAACAACTCCAATGACTTGAGGTCAGTTGCAGACCTTGACAGGATGATTGCGCAGAGTATGCGTGATGACATCGTTGATGACGACGATGACTTGTCAGACACTGATGATCCTGATTTGCTGGTTGGTTTGTCGTCTGTTGTCTCATCTTACCCAAACGTGTTTTACCCATGTGTGAGCACAGTTATTGGTTCTGGTGCAAAGTGGCCTGCGCAAAGAGCTGGTATGGCTTGTAATATTAAATCTCTCTCTCGTAGTCAATGTCAAATGTGGGTTTATATAGTGCATTCTCGTAAAAAAACTTCCAATGCGCTGAACACACTAGTACTGCGCAAATAAAAACGTCTTCAGTGACTGCCTGTAACTTCTCAGAAACCTCTGGATCCCACATGTCCTGAGGCAAAGAGTTCCAGACAGTTGGGCCAGCAACGACAAATGCCGAACGTCCATAGACACTGAGCTGGACCTCGTGAAAAGTTCGGGTTATGTGCGTGTTTATAGTCCACCTCTAACTATGTCATTGTATTTTTTCGTGTGCCATAGTGACCATAACTGTAGGCAAGTAACTGCAGTTGTCTAGTGTTGGTCCTACATCTGCAGTTGTTGTGTGTTAGTCGGAACTGGAAGCTCTCAAGTCCGACAGTGAAAGTGGCAGCTCCATGCCGACACATGTCCAGAGAGACGACAACAGACGCGGTGGCAGAGTGTCGTCGGGCGTGACAGTGTTGACCACATTACAAGAACGCCTGGACATGTACCAACAAGCGCACAGCAATGCCGTGTCTGTCGGAGACTCGTCCAAAGCTCGTCGGCTCCATCGTGGTCTTCAGGCGAGTCTACTTTGCACTCGCGGCAGTCGTTGCCTTCCCATTACCCCACGCTGCAGTCTGAGCTTGTATCTTTGTTGCCAGACAGTCTGCATAGTCTGTGGATTAGTTTTCAGTGTTTTAATTGCCAGTTAAAGGCAACGACTATTGTTTTTGAAGTTCCAGCTCATCTAGCACATTAGAGGTTTTATCTGCAAATTAACTTACCGTACTTATTTTATCCTCAGTGTGTCATGTTTAACTTGACATCATTTAGTTAACTGTGCGTACTGTTTGTTAGGAAATTTTTTGTGTAAACGTATTTATATTTGAACTGTTATGCTATATTCCAGGAATAATATCATTGACAGAATGTGCACAGCCAGGTGCTGTGCATAGCATCATCTATGCCTTAATGCAATGTCCATTCGTCTATCTTCTTGTCTGTTGCATGTTAAATGGCTGAACCTAAGATGGTGGGGTTTTTATGATGCGGTAGATCAAGGACTCTAGTTTTCAGTGATGTAAAGGCTGTTGCAGAAATACCTTCTGCGAACCTGCTAAATAGTTGGGGTCACTAAATTAAGCTAACACCAGACTTTGAAGGGCTGTCTTGGAAGCCGTATGGTGTACAGTGAACCACTACTGTGAAATCGTTGTCGCTACGGTAATTCAGAAACTAATTGGATTTCATACCAGAAGTTGCATTGCAGCAGAATGGCATATTCAGAGTGAAAATTTGCCAAAAATGATTTCAAATGCTTTCTTATCGCAATGACAGCCTATTTTTATTTTTATTTTCTAGGTGACAGCACTGACGGATATCACAAATGTGCAGTGCTAAAATACACATGTTTTCTGATTAAAATAATTTACATATTTATACGTTAAATGGCATACTAACAGCTGTTCATAATATTTTCATAACATGTCATAAATCTACCATAAAGGTAAACATACCTGCTTTAATTCAGCCTAAACTGGTAGCCTCCTTGAGGCAGTCTGTGATTTGTGGTTACCAGTCACTATCAGTTAGATAAAGTACACAGTGTACACTGTACAGATGCAGAACGTACTTTGTCAATAATAATGACTTGTGCTAACGTGCTAGTGTACTGAGTGTTTGATCGCCATATGATCATTCAGTGCTAGCACCAACAAGCAATTGTCCTACAGCGAAGTACGATTGATGTATCATGCAAATCTGACAATGTCATATAACACATGCATTAAGCTTCAACCCTTTCACGCCCACTGTTATATGTGTACAGCTATAAACCGTCCTGTGCCAGACAGGATTATGCCATCATTTGTAATTTTTGACACTGAGCGCCAGAGTGCCCGGATGTCAAAAATTACAAATGGCGGCTTAACCCTGTCTGGCACAGGATGCTTTATAGCTGTACCCATATGGTAACAGTGGGTGCCAAAGGTTTAATGAAGCAGCGTCGCGGGGTTTGTCGGTGACTGCTGATTGCTGAACTCGTATTCGTTGCTGTTAAGATCTCACTTACATGTCTTGTGAGCCGATGAAACTGTTGTGTTCCATTGCAGACCATTGAGGACATGGTGAGGCAGTCAAAAGCAGGCAGAGCAGTGTCTGAGGAGGACATTCCACCACCAGTTCTCATGTCCAACGCTGCTACAGCACCGTCTCGACAAATTCCGTCAGAGCCTTCGTCTGTCGGTCTGCCCGCAGCCAAAGCACCTGCCAGCATAGAAATACCTCGGCCGACTGTCGTCAACGTCAGTGGTGGCGATGGTGTGGCTGACGCGGTGCGTCCGATGCCCAAGCCAAGGTCCAGTGTTCAGTCTCCTACTGTACCAGCAGCCAACGCTCCGCCCGTACAGCTTCATACTGGTCCAGCATCCGATCATCGGCCGACTGACAGCGGTAATCTTTTTATGTCTGTGGGTTGTCATAAATTTCATTACGTTAAAAATTAAAGTGAAAAATGCATAGCACTTCAGTCACTTTATAGTCATCTGGGAAGGAGGCTGAAGACAGGTGGGTTTGAGTTTGTCTTGAATGATCGGAGACAACTTGCTGACGTCACTTCTGATGGCAGTCTGTCACTATTTACCATTTTATATTTGTATTCAACAGGAAATCACTTGTGTGCAGGGAGATTTGACAGCAGATCTGTGGAAGGTGGAGGGGTGGAAAGGAGTCTATGTCGTCATTGACATGTTTGCCAGTGAACGGTTGTGGCCTAATTGTGACATTGAGGAGTGTACTCTCTGAGCATATTAATTAACTGTCACTGAAAGATATATCAGTGACATGTATGTAGTCATCAGCATCTTCTGTGTTCAGCCGTAAGGTCACAGTCTAAGAATTACCAATCCAGTTCATGTTCCTGGTATTTACAGGCGTAACTATTGTGTCAGAATTTGAACTTTGCAGAAGATTGCTAGTGATGAATTTGTTGAGACGTCTGTCTTGCCTGTGAAAATTACTAATCAAACAACATCAGTACATTCTTAGGAGACTTGTTACAGTGTCCATGAGCCTGATTGACTATGGTGTTGATTGTTGACAGGACAGCGTCATATGTTGGTCGATCGTCGGGAGCAGTATAAGGCGGCAGCAATCAAAGCAAAACAGGCTGGAAACGACGAACTTGCTATTAAACACATCCGCACAGCAAAGGTAACACATCTGTGCTACTTCTGCCTGCTGTGTACACCATGTCTCAAAAAAACAAGCAAAATTGTTTTTGTCATAACTTTGTCAAATTTCCACCAACTCTGATGATTTTTGAAACAAACATGGCAAATAGTCTAAAATTATATGAGGTGCACTCATTTTCCACCTCATCTAACTTATGTCAACACACTACCGTGTTAAACGCAGATGTTCCATATTGTTACATAACACTATAGTTATTAGTTTGCAGAAACTTGCTAACGACTTAATTAGCACGCAATAAACTGAAATATGGTTTATTTAGCAGAATTATAAGTTTGTATAACAGTCTGTTTCAAAATGGTCAGAATCTGTGCTCGAAGTTTGGTGTTTGCCCAGCGTACATGGACACAGGCGCTTAGACGACGACGCAACTGGCTGATAGCGGCATCAACGATGGATTGGTCAAAATGCACCCACTCCATTTTCACAAAAATGCGGACAAAAATTTATCTGCCGTTGTTTACTTTCAGTGTAGAATATTCAAGTGTAGTACATTTAAACCACAAAATTATTACATCATTTGGCGCCCTCTGTCGAATTGATGATGCACATGCCAGCAATCTGATACCAATAATTACAGCGTTATGTAACAATTTGTAACATCTGCATTTAACACGGTAGTGCGTTGACATAAGTTAGGTGAGGTGGAAAATGAGAGCACCTCGTATAATTTTAGACTATTTGCCATGTTTTTGCCAAAAATTATCAGAGTTTGTGGAGATTTCACGAAGTTATGACAAAACAATTTTGTTTGTTTTTTTGAGACACGGTGTAAATAATTAAACAAGTAAGACTGCACTACCATCAGAGAGTCAGCGGGCACTGGAGTCTCGACATCTTAGTCAACTGGACAAAAAACGGTACTTAGTGAAATTGCACTACAGCCAGATCATGAACCATAACTGTCACTAGGCTCTGGCTGTTGGACATGTACATTGTTGATTGTAATGAAGTTCACGTGGTGTAGTTCGTTTTAGCATTCAGATCTGTTCTTTTCTGGGGTGTTTTTTCTATCGAGCCTGGAACAAACAGTGTCTCTTCAGTTTCTGTTTGGCTGTGTTGTGTCTGGCAGCAATTTGACGCTGTTATTCAAGCCGCGGATGAAGGAAAGCCGGTTGACCTGTCAAAGATGCCTCCTCCACCTGGACAGCCTGGTATGATTCCTCATCGATGCTCTGTCGTCTATGAAAACACTGTTTCTCTGATGTCTGTGACGATGTTTAGGCATCATGCTGTGTAGTTGAGTCACCAGATACGGTAACACATCCATAGATATGTCTGATCACTACCTTCACTGTCACCATCTATCACTCCACTCCCTCTACCTTTCACTCCAGACTCAAAACTCATCTTTTTCACAAATCCTTTCCTTCATAGTCTTTCTGGTTCCTTCTGGAATCTCTTCACGCAATGTTGAACCTGTACATAACTAAGTGCGGACTGGCGTTTGTTTGTTTTAGTTACATGTGTTAGATTAAGCTGATCACACTCACCTTTTGAGTCAATGTTAAACTCTTCTGTCGTATCGTATCCTATCAGTACATCATACATGTCATAGATAAGTTAATAATGAAATGCTGGAATGTCCTCCTGGCTTCACTGAGCTATGAGTTTACTGAGCGTCTACTAGTTCTTTACTGTTATAATATTCTGCTTTGCATTAATTGATTGTAAATGTATTTTCGTCTCCAGTTTGTTTTTGTCGTCAAGTCTGTGTGAATATTGTCAGCTGATGGACCTGCGTCTGATGGCATAAGACGCTGGATATATCTCACATCCTGTCACTTCCGATCGAGCTGTCAACTGTGACTGTCAATTGCATTCAGTCTTTTGTGTTAATTGCTGTTTGCTAACATTGTGACAGTACACAACTGGGTTGACAGTGAAAGCGCATCTCTTAGCTAAGCCGTTCACTTACCTCTGTTGATGACTGACTGCAGTCAGTGCAGTATTCAGGCACCCTGCAGCGTACCTGAAAGATTTTTCATGTTGTCCTTGCCTTACTGTTTACAGATTGTTTGCGTGCAAGGCCCGTCGTAAGCTTTGCAGTCCCACTGCAACTGCACGTGCTGCAGGTCCTGAACAGCACATGTAACCTGTACTGTTGTGCAGCACCTGCAACATGTGCAGTTGCAGTGGGGCCGCAGAGCTTGCGACGGGCCATACACGAAAACAACCTGGAAACAGATAAGGCAAGGACAACAGTAAAACTGAGACTGTAAAGCTGATTGTCATATTGATGAGTGGTCATCGGTAGTTTGTGATGTAGCGGCGAATGTGTCTGTGGTTCGAGAATCGACTCAAGGTGCTGCAGACAAACACGGCGACGAGTTGTCGTCTTTGCCGCAGCTGACACAGGAAGGTCAGCTCAGCACTCACTATTTGATGTGATTCTCTGTGTAACAGTTTCATTGACAGTCTCTTAGAGTTATAGATTTTATTCTCTGTGTGTCTTATGCAGTGTTGGCCCAGCCGTGACTGAAGTACAGAAAAATGGGTTTTCACTGGCCCAGCAGAAGATTTCTCTGGAAGTCATATATATCCATAACTGCCAAGTGTTGTCAGTATTTGACAAGAGTTTTTCATTTTCTTGCAAAGACAACCCATTTTAAGACGTGCCGCTGTTGTGCACAAGTACAGCTGAAGACAATCTCTGAGCATGTCTCTGAGAAAGATTGAAAGATTATTGGCCACCAAGCTAGACAGAATAATTTAACTGGATTACTGTGTTGTGGAACTGTGCTGTGGTTATGTCTAAAGACAAAAACCAGAAAAAAATGCCAATTTAAGGATTTGCAGAAGATGATTTTGGAGATTTGCAGCTACGAAACCAGTCAACGGGACTGTCAGAAATGACTAAGTGACTGAATGACTATCTGTCTGTCTGTCTGTCTGTCTGCGGAAACAGAAATTTTGTTAACGATAACATTTGTCTGATTATGCTGTTGACCCTGTTATGTTTATTTATTGCATACTTATTTTTGGAGATGTTAACATCACATTTTCGCCTTGTTTCGGGATTTTTATGTGTCTGTTTTGATGTGTATCCGAGTGTTTTTGTGTGACAGACAAGCATAAGCTGTTCAAGGCGCCAGAAAAAGCCAGCTCTGTGATGGACGCTCTCCAGCAGAGAATGGCCAAGTACAAGGACGCTGAACAGCAAGCTAGAGAGGAAGGTTCCAGCAGCAAGATGAAACGAATGGGACGCATTGTCAAGGTAGGGATGTTATTTAAATATTTGTGTTGCGTGTGTGAACCAGTTACTGTTAATTTGGTTTGGCCTGCTGTTTGTGTGTGTTATTGTGTGTGGTCATTTTGTTTCCTAACAGTGAAGTCTTTTGTACTGCTTCAAAAATACTTTGTTGCTATGGGAAATTGAGAACCAGCTGCCGACACCTCGGAAACTCATACTTGATCGTTTCTTTAACAAGAAAGTCAAAACTTACCTCTGCATTGTGGCCGAGAGTCGGAATGTATATAAATATTCTCTTAATGCCACCACACTATGCAACCACAAATGGTGGATACTGATCTACAGTGTGAGTCAAAAAAATCCCCTTGACATTTTTCATTTTTTTCACAGACGGTTGAGAATTTTTAATCCATATTTTACACACACACCTATTATACGTTCTTATCTATACTATATTACAAATTTTTATTCGATTATTTCCAACTTTGACGGAGTTATGCCATATTAAGCATGACTATGCAGTTCATATAATACGCTCAAATTGTCTACCATTGGCCGAAACGCATGCGTTCAGACGTTTGCATAAGTCGTTGATAGCTTTGTTGATCGTTATCTGTGGCAAGTCACTATAAAATAAACATTTTGTATATGACATGACGTCAACAATGACGTCATTTGCCCAGTAAGCAAACTTAGCACTAGTGAAATGTAAAAATTCGCTGGGTGGTCGCAATTAGTATGGCATAACTTCGTCAAAGTTGGAAATAATTGAATAAAAATTTGTAATCTAGTGTAGGAACGGTCATATAATAAGTGTGTAAAAAATTGATTAAAAATTCCCAACCATCTGGTAAAAATATCAGCAAACCGCAAGGTGGAGGGATTTTTTTAACTCACTCAGTATAAATAGAAGGGTTCTTGTAACCATGGTAACAATGGAGACTGACCTGTTATCTGTTGATTACTCAATCAGTTCTGTTACTACCCATAGCCAACACATCACGATACAAAATTGTGTAGAACTTTCCGTAAGCTTTATCTGTATTTATACATATTTTAATATTATCATCTCAATGTATGTCTTATACATAAACATAAAGAATTTTCATAATGCTCACATATTATACCGTAGTTTTGTTGTCGGACATAAGCGGTGATGATAGTGTGTAGAGTCTGCAGTTTGTTCGGCGAATGCTGAGGGCGGTGTAATGCGTGAGTGAGTGAGTAGATTCTTAACGACACGTCAGCATAGTGAAGCTATACAGTGCATTTACATTGGCTGTATGTTGCAGTTGCGTGACACTGCCAATGCTTCTGTTACGGATCTGCATTGATAATGTGTTCCACTGTTCCTACTGTTCTCTGATTCAGTGCACAGGATAGTAAAAGCTAGCTGTCAATGTGCATTGCAGCAATATGAAGACGCTATAAAGCAGTATAAAGCAGGAAAGCCTGTTGACTTTGATGAGCTGCCTTGTCCCCCCGGTAACTTGTCCTTATTACGTTTGTTAGTTTGTGGGTTTCTTTTACTTACTGAGAGCAAAACCTGATTTCATCTGTTTGTAGAACTGTAAATTATTACGAAGCGAGTTGCTGTGTTTTGCAGGAAACTGTACAAAATGTGTGGTTCAGTTGTAAACATTATATGGTGTGAATTGTAATCTATTGCATGTTAGCACAGTACGTGCACCTGTGTTATTGCTAGTGATAACGCCATCTTTGTGGTCTCTCTCGCTGATGAAATGTTGATGGATTAATATATTGCTTGTTGTTGGTGATGGTTTCGGCCACAGGTTGCATTGACTCTATCTTAGTATGCTGTATAAAATGTCCTTACATACTTACTCACTAGGGCAAGTCTGCTCTCCCACAGTTGTAAAACAGGTACCCTTTGTGATTTTTGCTGTCTTATTATTATAGCTGTTGAATTTCTTTGTTATTTGTTATAATAATGTAATGAATGTTTTTTTTTCATATCCGGCATACGATGCGTGCAGGTTTTCCACCGATTCCGGTGGAGTCGGCGTCTGCCAAGCCTCCAGCAACCGTTGGTCCCTCGTCAACTCCTGCTTCCAGCGGTCCTGCCGTGCCACCGCTGAAAATATCTCCAAAACCACAGATACAAAGACAAAGTATGCGACTTTGTTTTAGACCAGTAGCAGTAGCACTATCGACAGTAGAGTCACTGTCAACGTTGCTGACTGGTTTACTTCATACTTGTAAGATGACATGGTAGATATTGAACCATAGCCACATACTGTTGGACGTAATGGGTGCGTTTTTTAATCCTTTCCGGAAATGTCCAGTGGTTTGTCACAGTCTAGACATCGGCCTTTCCGGAAAGGTGGCCAAAAAATGACTGACACGGAAAAGAGGTCGCCACGCCCACCCCATCCCCTAGCTATCGCTGCGTACAAAATCTGTCACCGCTGCTGCCACTGCTTATATACACATAAATGTTGCAATTGTTATGCGTTCGCACTTTGGCAATGCAAAACCTAAGTTTCATATGAATTGCTGGCCAACTATTAGCATTAACGACCGTAACTGTCGGCAGCGCTGTATAACAGGGCTCGCAAACATTTTAACGTGCACATATTCATTTATATTCACTATATACAAAAGTACTGGCAATCAGCAGAGAAATGCATACCCGTACAGTTATCTTTACGCACAGTAAAACACATAGAACAAAATTACTTATACCTTGAATTCCGTATCTTTTCTTCGAAGTGTGGCATGCCGGCGCGGGCGCCATTTGCACCTAAACAAATGTATACAACATCTGATTGGCTGACGCAAATTGCTCCCGCCCACCGCTATCACCTTTCCGCGTTGCTAGTGCATTTTTTCTCAACCGGTGCTTTCCGAATGATAAAAAACGCGAATCATTTGTTCCGGAAACAATTAAAAAACGTCTCGAAAGCTACCCGGGCTGGTCAAACCTGGCCAGGCTTCGAAAAAAACACCCCCAATGTCACTTTGTTCATTGTACTCTGCAGTCGCCAGAAGTTTTGTTCTATTTTTAGTGACGTGTGTGCATTGTGATTTGTCGTGATTAATGTCTTCCAGTAGTTGAACCTGGACGTTAAGTCCAACAGTGTCACAAAGCCCCGTGTGGACTCGGCAGCATTGTGGAATAAGCCCACCTCGTTTCCACATTGTGTCGCAGATTTGCACAATGCAGGCCGAGACATTCGCCGAACTGGAATGTGTCCTCACAGCTGACATTGCCCGCATTACAAGGTACTGCCAACAGTGGCGTCTGAAGCCGAGTGTGTCAAAGACCGTTGCGAGC
>Ga0056114_1000661_pt1 | contig 12999 bp, 8 predicted proteins | sample WorMetHERISLAND1_FD_77005 | JGI IMG/M metagenome (GOLD analysis project Ga0056114, IMG submission 77005) | Marine gutless worms symbiont microbial communities from Max Planck institute for Marine Microbiology, Germany - Olavius loisae HERON... ...
AAGCGTGGGGGGGGGGGGGGGGGGGGGGTGGAGTTGCTGGAGGCCAAAATGGAATGAGAAATGGAGTGGGATAAACAGAACAGACGTAACTATTAGCTCCCAGGGGTCGAAAATCAAACCTGCAAGTAGCAGAGGGCTATCTCAACCCCTCACTTGACCCCTTCAAATAGCACTCTGCAATGATCATAACATACTGTGTAGTGTTGACAATACACTAGACTGCTGCTTTCAACCATCATAGTTCTGTGAGTTACACTTAATTCAGGGATTCTGCAATGGTGACTGGATTCCTGCCAGTGCACTCCCAGTTTATGAGGCAAATCTCAACTGTCAGGCTTATTCAGAAGCGTTCAACTGAAAAGAGCTGGTGAGCGGAACTGTCAGATAATAAAACAATTAATGTCACCAAGCCAAAATGTTGCTGCTAAGAATAACGCTGTTAAAATGGTAAATGGCTTCCGATATTATAGAGTAGAGTGCTGGAAAGCGTCAGCATAGCGTCAGCTTTGTCAACCGCTCTTACCATTTACCCATGCCAGATGCGAGTCCATCAACGCTGACAGTCTAAACTCCAACTTCCTACAGCTCGGAAGAAGGAGTGGCGGCGGGAAGTTCACCCCCATGCGGTTACCTGTCAACACTGTGATACACACTACTTTAGTAGGCCTCGAGCCCGCAACCTTCCGATCGTTGGTCCGACGCGCTACCAGTAGTGCCATCGAGCCAACCTGTTGCTACATTATGCTTACGAAGGCGTAATACTGTAACACGTAATTTCAAAATGACTTGAAATAGCAGTAAAAATCCAACAACGTAAAAACACGAGTAAGGTCTGAATAGTAATTTGTTCATGGCAACTTGACTGAGTTTCAGAATGCTATAGTTTATTACATCAAATTTTAGCACAGAAAAACTGCAAGTTAATATGGTATACGCACTTAAAAGTAACATATCACTGTGTATACCATATAGCAAGATACAGTAATTACAGTAATCGTTTCAACACAATTCATCGGAACAGACTGTCACTATATGTGAAGCAAAGGAACAATACTGCCAGGCAGGTGTGGACAAAACACGGAAGTCACTGACAAAACATGACTCAGATACACGCTGCTCTGGGCGTGATGACATCAGTAAATATTCACTCAGCTGGTACTCAATCTTTCCAACGAAGCGCTGATGACAAGAACAGCTACAGGTCAAGCGGAAAACATGCCAACACATTACACTAGCTACTTACTTAAAAACCACTGTTCACTGTTGCTGTGACAACTCAATATGTACAGAATTAGATAACACCATAAACCGATCAATCCGAACAACGAGTAAACACAGATATGATGAACTTGAACGTTCAGTAATGAAGCTAAACAATAGAAAGCTCAACTCAGACAGTGTAGCATGAAAATAGACAACAGTTTCACCATTATATCATAACAGTCTACTGCAGCACAGCAGAGATTAGGACCACAGATGATATTAAACATGCATAATTCTTAACTTTGTGAATACACTACGTTCAGAAAAAAAACACCCACTTACATTTTGTTCTGTATGTCCCAAAATAACGCGGAGATTTACACTAAAATTGCAGCGAATACACCTAAGGAATTACAGATTCCGACAATGTAGAATTATACATTCATCGCATTGCAGTTGATGATGTAATTATGTCACATTCACATTTATAGCAAGCCAGATGTGAGAAAGACGATGTCCTTCTTTGCGAGAACCTGCCGGTTTGTACACGCGAGTCGCACAGTGCGTTCTGTTGAATTTAAGACGATCCATAAACCGATGAAGTTCACCACTGATGAGGGTAACGGTACAGCATTGGATTGGATTGGATTGGATTGAGTAGTGTTTTACGTCCCCGCCAACACAGTATAGGTTATATGGGAGACGGTTTTTACAGGTCAAAAGACCCAACCAACAGCATCAAAGTACTGAAGGTACACATAATACACAGAAAAATCAAACACACAGTAATCAAACAATAAACACAAAACACAGCAAGTCCCCTAGTCTACAGTAATATGGGGTGACTAGGGAACGGCTCCCACAGAGGGCAGGGTCGCTAGGCCTGAATGGCGGTGGGGCTGCCGCCGCGGTACCCCCGAAACGGTACAGCAACTGAATGTCCTGATTCTGCCGTCAGACAGTGATGGCATGCGACTCCACAGTCCACACTTGTGTTGAGGAGAAAGGCAGATATTTCTAGTAAAAGTTATGATAACTTAATTCCTTAGTGACAGGGGCACTGCTTTGTTTGTTTTAGTTTGTGGCTACGTGTGCTAGATTAAGCGTTATACTCAGCTTTCGAGTCCACGTTAAACTCTTCTATCGTATCATATTGTATATGACAGCATAGCATTCTTGTTCAAGTATGTTAGATAACTGACAATCACTCACTGAATTATGGTGCGAAATAAAGCTGTGTTCTGACTGGAGGCTGTTATTTGCAAATATTATTATGTCATATAATCATGTCATCATCCGCAATGGGTATCTAATTTTTACATTGGCAGAAATTACCATTCTTCTGGGACATTGCTGCAGTATTTGTGTACATCTATGCATTGGTCTGGGAGTAAACGTATGTGGGTGTTTTTTTTCTAAGCACAGCATATTCACAAAATATATCTAAGATTATGAAAAACCTATTAAATGTGTTTAAAATATGCTTAATTTAATTTCAAAGTGCAATTTTTAGCACACGCGACAGCATATATGCTTAGCGCGCTATATGCTATTGCCCATCCGTCACATGGGTGGATCAGTCGAAAACAGTTGAAGTTCGGATTATGAACTTTTCACCACACGGTAGCCCCATGCCTCTAGTTTTTGCGAGGTTATTTTCATCGGGATATTCTAATGGGGTCCCCCTCCGCAGGGGTATCAAAGGTAGGGGTGGGTAAAACAAACCATTTTCTAACTGTGAACGTCAATATCTCAAAAACGGTAGGAGATACGGCCAAAGTTACTATTAATGACTAATATGAAGTCGTATTATGTGCTTTTGACTGATACCAAGATCGATGACCTTGGATGACCTTGAACTGCTATAAGGTCAAATTCTCTAGCAATTTCGCAGATTTGGGAGCAAAAAACGGCTAAACGAATGAAGATAGACCATGTTGTCAGCAACGGAATTGTAGCGCATTAAACGTACTTTTCAGTGGTTGTATAGATTACGTGGATATCGCAGGGCATTCCTCCGCTAAGGGGCATCAAACAACGGTTGGGTTGTAAAAACAAGCTATTTTCAAGCTAAATGTGTCAATATCTCGAAAACGGCATTAATGAGTAAGAGTAATGGATGGATGGATGGATGGTTAGGGTTTAACGGCATTTTAAGCACGCAAGTAGCGGCTATATCATGCCTGAGGAAGTTTAAAGTTTGTTAGTATCTTAGTATATTATGTTAGTAATTATTAGTAATGAGTAATAGGAAGTTGCATATTCGCTTTCAATTTGGCACCAAGATTGATGACCTTGGATGACTTTGACCTGCTATAAGTTCTAATTCTCTCGTAATTTTCCGTGACTGCGCAGACACTCACTAGATGGCACTTGGCGGCAGTGCTATAGTCTACGATTTGTCGCGTCATTTTTCGCGTTTCGATAAGAAAAACAGTAAAAATATGGCAATTAAGGTAAGATTATTTAATACAAAGCCGACAAATACTATTAACTACTAAGTACTTATAATTTCAACAAGGAATTTAATTATCAAACACCAGATGTCAGCCTGTGTATAACCATACACTCAAAACTAAATGTATGTTCAACATTATGTTCCTAGCGTTCATTTGCCGTAGATTTCTATACACACTGCTGTCGCGCACTTACCTTAGCATTAGCTAGGCTTTCTTGTTGTATGAAGCATTATGCACGTATCAACAAAAATTAGATTCAACTAACTACAACAAAAAAGCGCAGAAAAATCTAAATGAAGAAGCTAACGGCGGGGTTTAACGGCATTTTTAACATGCAAATAGTGGCGATATTGTGCGAAGCACTTTACATAAATTAAACTCTAGTTAGTGGGATTAGCAGGCTGGATGAGATAAAGTTAATGTTAAGTTTGTGACACACTCAAACACAAGGAAATAGCAAAGCATGATGTACAGAAGACAACATATCATTCATCACAACTAAATACTCTGCAGTTGAAATCACGACAAAATAAAGCATAAAAGAGAAACGCGAGTAAGTAGATTCTTAACGGCACATCAGCACAATTAAGCTATACAATGCCACTGATGTTGGATATTTTGGAAAATATGTGACAAAAGACAAACTAAAAATACATGCAATACACAAACTAAACACAACCCAGAAAAAAACAAACGACACAAAATACTGCAAAACAAAACTACCCTGCCTTTTATGACACTTGGCCACGAAACAAGGTGGGCTTATTCTACAATGCCCCCAAGCTCATGTGGGGCATTAAAACAACTATGACTAAAAGCCATATTATCTACACTAGTTGTGTTAGCAACAGAGACACATCAATAACACGACGGAAAATGCAATAAGATCATGGCATGACAAGCTCGTCGTACGTTAACACGTAAATGCAATGATTACAACTCGTAAAAACACTATAAATATTCATAAGTACTCGGAACAACTGGCTGGTACAGGTTTACAGACGAACACACAAAATCCTTGATAGAGACGCACACAAGCACGACAGTCAAAACGCACGCTACAAAGTCCTCGAGATCACTGTTAAGTATTCAACACACACGGACATGTAATAGCGACGACACACGATATAGTTTCACAAGACGGTCGGTCGGCAACTAGTCGCAATGAGAAGCTGTGTAAAAATACGCAAGACGGCCGATAAACACCACACCACAACAACAATAACAAGAACAGGAACAATATCAACGACTGATCGATAACTTAACAATCACAATATTAAACACACAAACTCGGCAGTAAGTTACTTAATTACTTAATGAATCGTCGCACAATGTGTGTTAAGTTTAACTTTCATTTAACCAGTAGCCTTTTCCACAGTTATTCCAGGTCGATTGGATTTGACTGAGCAGTGTTTTACGTCCCCGCCAACACAGTATAGGTTATATGGGTATATGGTTATATTCCAGGTCGGACAGGACATCAAGAAATCCTGTAACCCAAAGCAACAAGTCAAAACGTTGATAGTATACTGGTTAGCCTAACCATTATACAACTTAGTGTGGGGATTTACACAGTCTTACATAGTGGGCCAAGCTGTAGTATAGGTGCTCATGCAGTCCTACAGTACTTGCGTCACAGTGATGCAGTACATGATCCACGCCTCACTGCACTACACACATCACTCCAGGTTGTAAATGGTAAAGAACAACAAGTGGTTGGTTGGTTGAGTGATTGATTGATTGAGCAGGGTTTAACGTCTCCACCAACACAGTATAGGTTATATGGGAGACGGTTTTTACAGGTCAAAAGACCCAACCAACAGTATCAGAGTACTGAAGGAAGAAATAGTACACAGACAAATCAAACATACAATAAGCAAGCAGCTCCCGAGCCCACACGTGGTGCCTGTCTATTATTAGTACAAATACCACTCACTGAGTAGACTATGACGTAAAATCGTTTTTAGTACTCAGTTACATTCATCTTCACCAGGAAGCGTTAATGGACATGAATTGACTTAGCTGCTCAAGACAAACCATTAAACATCAGTAAAATTAACAGAAGTGCCGAGTGACAAAAAAACATCGGTAAATAGAAAGACAAAGCTCTGACTGGCAACAGTTGTTCTGGATGGCACAATCAAGTATAAACAATAGAATCTGCCGGTGTCCGCACATCACTAAACACGTCACACATCACGACATCGATCCAACGAAGACCGAGCACATGTATAAGGAACATCAAGAGAACAAACAACCAATCTATCCATTGTGTGAAAGTAAAAACATTAGTGCTGTGCTAAGTGTTTTTCATTTCGAATCGAACTGAATAGTTATCGTTGGTCTCAAAAGTCACCAGTAGTAAGTACTTGTTAAATAAATTCAATAAATTCAACTGTTTTTATGGCACTGCACTGTTGTGGTTTCTGTTGTATGAGTTACATTACTTGGTGGGCCATAATGGGTCAATATAACATTGATTTTGTTGGTTGCTAGGTGTGGTTGCTAAGGTGAAAAATCGGCGTCATTCTGTTAAAAAAGAAGCTTTCTTAAGCTTCTTTAAGTAAGAAATTGGTGATGGTAAGTACTCGAAAATTTCGAATAATTGTACTCGTTTCGAATCGAATCGAATACTGAAGTAACTACTCAATTCGATTCGAAATTTCGAATATTTGCACAGCACTAAAACATTCGGGGAAAAAATTCTGACTAGTTTTAACGGCCAGTACGACAAAAACGTACAAAATACTACGAGCTCGCCTGAGCAGCAGACGTGTATCATCAACACAAAACTCCGACAACGACACGGCAAAGGACTGTCAATCAAACGACTCAATCACACACTGGCGTCACGGTTTACGTTGACAGTCGACTGACTGTCGCTGGCACACACCGATGCCGCGCTCTTACCAAAGTCATCGTTCACAAACGAGAAGCCACGAAACTCGTCCTGTGTAATGTTGTCGACGATTGCAGAGTCAATGGGCGTCATCGCCGGTTGCTCCGCAGTAAACTGCCGGTCAAAATTTGACGCGTCTGTTCGTGATTTCTGTAAACACCAGCAACATTCGACATCTCAACCGGACGCAACTGAAAACAAACGTATTCGACTGAGTTTCGTTCCATTTCATTTCCATGTGCAGATGAATCTCAATCAAAACAGTGTTTGGTTTGGTCTACTGCCACTCACTGAAGTTCGAGGCCATTGCTAGGTCTCTCCCATTACCAAAACTATCCCAACTGAATGTAATTCATTCAGTAACTGCTTTCTCAGGCACTCCATTCCTACAACAGTTTGTGCCAGTTTTCACATTTAGACAGAAAATTTTCAACTGTGACTCGGCACATAAAATCAGACAATAACTGTGACCTATGTGTCTCCCATTGCTGGGAAGTAATCTATACATCATTATTATTAATAGACAATATTCTTAACAGTCATTTCCAAAATACAACGACATATTCCTGCATTTACTTAACTTTTGGCGAAATATCAAAAGTTCACGTGGATGGATTTCCAATTAAAAACCCACACATTACATCTTAAATCAAATAACGTTAGCAGCAAAAAATATATCTCACAATTTTTGGCCTAAATGGCGGTGGAATGCGTTTCTCTTCGAGTGCATTCCAGTCGATCTTGTTATTGAAGAACGCATGAACAAGGATGGCACGTTCGCCGCCGTGTGATGACACACACCCCAGTCGCTTTGTGGGGCTTTTGGTCATGAACTGAACACACAGACAACAATAACTATCAGTGCAAATAACTACAAACCAACATTAATAAAAAAAACTACAGGTGATTTAACAATATTAAGGCATACTCATTACTATGGCTGGGTTGTAACAAAGTACTTGTTCTTCCTTACAATACTTTGTTACATTAATGAGTACGAGGATTGAGGGACATGTCATCTGTACGACATCAACGGGCCGGACCAGTCTCCCTAAGGACTTTGCCACGTCGTCCTACCTGTCATCTTTTTTTGGGAAAGAGAAAGGGTGCCACCCATCGTCTATACGACGCCGACGGGCCAGTCTCCCTGACCCGTCGTCTTTTAGTCAGCCTGCCTTGCACATCATCAATTACACTTAATTAGCAAAATTTACTTAACAGTTATCACAAACACTGAATGTTTACAATTTCCAGTTTACAGATGTAAACAGATGTTTCCAGATTATTTCAATAATAATAATAATAATAAGCAGTTGGTATCCAGTAACAAACCCCCTTCAGCACGGCTACAGCCTCCTTGCTCAGCCAGACTGGATACAGGACATCGTCGTGTAGAATTGCTTCAAACAAGTCGTCCTCGCTGTCAGCTTCAAACGGCGGTTGACCAGCCAACATTTCATAGATGAGCACACCGAGGGCCCACCAGTCCACAGCAACGTCATACGGTATCTCCTTCAGGATCTACTCAATCCACAACAAACATATCTGAAACGTCTTACCAAACTCACTCAATTAAAGAAAAAACACAAATTTCACGTTCTTTTTCGTTTGCAACAAGAACACAGTACAGTGAAGCACATTTCACTTTGTTATCTGATGGATGGATGGATGGATGGAGCTATGTTTTACGTCCCCGCCAACACAGTATAGGTTTGTTATCTGTAAAGCTAAGTTACCTGCTAAGTTACCACTTTTGAAATGTGTCACCGCACCCGTTCCATAGATATACACTGTAAGTCGAAAAAAAGAACACTTGACATTTCATCACAGCTATATTTGACAAATGTGAACCAATCTACAAAATGTTTCCCGGCAGTATCTATGGACTACACACCTCTGAAACTAAGCATTTTGTGCTGAGCGGCAAAGTCAAATCACCTCTAAATCACTCGCATGCAATGTAACTTTTAACAATGAAAATTCAACGACATAAACTAACACGGCTGCTGCCAAATAGAAATAGAGACCACACGACCCAAGCCAATGAACAGTAACTCATAAAGAAAGGATGGTTTGACCAATTTATGGCAGGATATAAGCTTGCACATTAATATTTTTTGACACTCGGTAGCAAATGACCCGAGGAAGTTTGAATGTAGAATGTAGAATAAGGGGATATGATTAGTACTATTACTAGTAACTATTATGATTATTATCAGTATTATTATGTTGACAGTATTAGTAGAATAGTATGATAAGTGGTTTAACTGTGAACGTCGAAAGCAGTAACCTCTGGAGCGATGTAGTCTGGAGTTCCACAGAACGTGTCCGTAGTAGCTCCGGTGATCATGCCTTCCTTGCACATGCCAAAGTCGGCAAGCTTGCAATGACCGTCAGCGTCAAGCAAAATGTTGTCAAGTTTGAGATCACTACAGCAGACCACCACAGACAAGGCACTGCCAATCACTGTCAGAAACCGCTACATCAAGACTTCTACGTCCTAACACAGCCAAGCTTCAATAGACACTGCATGAGAAGTATTGAAATCTCTGATAGCTTTCCTACATGATATATGCATATTCACCATCAAGAAGTTTGGAGTTGGTGATATCACTTTTCAAGATCACGTGAGACCACATGGTTTGATAGACAATTCACTACTCACAGTTACTTTCAACACTCAGTAGTAACTATGGCTGTATCTTGCACTGTCTCTAACATACAGTGACTTATTTGTCTACAATCACGAATTTTGCACATCCAACTTGTATGTGAACACCACCTTTGAGGGTGGATTCTGGATTCTGAATTCTGGATCCTGGATTCTGAATTACGGAACAGAAATTAGTTGTAAGAAAACTAGACTTGAGACGTGGTCACTAGGTAGTTGAAGAATTCCGATATGTTTCGCACCTTTGACAGAATAGTGGAGCGTGATGGATAGCTTATGCTCTGAACAGCAACAAACGGCAAAACAACAGAGATACTAAAAAATTAGGGCTTTTAACGATTAAAAACAATTTAATAGTTAACTTTGTAATAATTAACGATTAATTAATAGTTAATTTTAGTTAATTTTGTAGCGTGTTATGGGCCTTGTACCGCGGAAAATAATAAAATTAAAATATGTCTAATGCTTTGTGTAACTGTGTTTTTACTTAGGGTTATGTCTTTTACTGCACGTAGCTTCATTTTGTTTACAATCTACTTCGGACGCCATTTTGTTTACTTAGTTTTGTTTAGATTTTGAGCCCCTATAGAAGTATAATGTAAATTTTTATACTTCTATGGTTAACCCATGCGTAATAAATAAGTAAGAAAAGGGTGGCGGCGATTAATCGTTATGAAAAATTTTAATCGTTGAAATTTTTTAACGATTAATCGTCAAATTAATCGTTAAAATCTGCAGCCCTATAAAAAATAAGTATTTGCACAGTCAAACATATATCTATGTTGTATTGCACCAATGATCAGTAACTGATGGCAATCACTCAATGGACCTCACCTTTCTCCATCTACTGACCATTCTCAAAGGATCAAGTAACGCAATCACTGGGCTGATACTGACAAACAAAACAGTACAGCAAAATACACAAACTAAGTACAACTGAGGACAAACAAGCAATACGAAATACAGCAAAATGAAACTACCCTCGTTCAGTCACCTCTTATGACACTTGGCCAGGAGATGGGCTTATTCTACAATGCTCCTGGGCACACCCGGAGTTGCCGAATAGTAAAGTAAATTAATACTAACCGGTAGATGACACCATGCTGATGTAGGAACATCAAAGCCAGAGTCACTTCAGCAGCATAAAAACGTGTCCGCGGCTCGTCAAAGCGTCGTGCATGCTGAATGTGAAACATGAGGTCGCCTCCATTGATGTACTCCATCACGAAAAACAGTCGTTCCTTACGCGACATTGCGACAAAAAGACCTTTGTAACAAGTGTCTTATGACAATTTCTAGTTGCTTGACCAAGGCACAGATAAGAGAACCAATTTAAACCCATGACCACAGCTAAGCTGCTCAGTTGTTGGCCACAGTGCCACACAACACTAGATTCAATCTGGATGCCAACATAATAAAGTAAAATTCGACGACTGTCCAGTCACTTTCCATAACTAACGCTATTTCCAATAAAGCACTTTCCAGGCCACGAAAATGGTCTCCTAACTCTCCACGACTGGGGAACTGTTTTAACATGTTTGCTGCCACTGTCGAGTTATTTTGTCAATTAATGAGCATCGGTAAGTGCCACTGACGAGTATACCCGTCATTGAGTACATGTAACTCAGCCTAACAATGGCACCACAGGAGATAACCCGATGGCACCGCGGCAAATGTCCTACCTCGGAATGGCACCCAGGGAAAATTTGGCCTGGCAGCAAATGTGTTGAGTACATGATGCCAATGAAAAGGAAAATAGCATACAGAGTTCGATCAGCTAAATACTTTCTCTCATCAATGTCAGTAAAACTGCATACAATACAACAATTTTGTTGTTGTTCTAATTATTGTTATTATTTAACCCTCGGTACGCAAAATCCCGAGGGAGATTAAAAAATTGAAAAGTAAATACAAAATTGGGTATGATCATCAGTCTGTGCAATCTGTAGCCGGCAAACTGTCATGCAAAAAGGACAGCATTGAAGCGCTGCACCAATATCGAAATCCTTTGGTACAGGAAGCTGGTCTCTCGAGCCTCGCCCGTGTTTTCAGAGATCCTCCTTCCAAGATCATCAAGGAGGTGACGAGATGATGCGTTAAAAATGCCCAAGGTTATTGTTATTGTTATTATTATTATTTCATCATCATCATCATCATCACCACCTTCACTGTTCAATGTAACTGACTATGTTTTCCAATACAATTACCTGTTACACAAAGAAATCAAATCAAATTCTTCAATAACTGTCTATATAGATAAGAACATGGACATTACTGACAGCAGTTTGAAAGCACGAGTGGAGAGCACAGAGGAATGGATGTTTAGCAGACAACGCTAGAACTCTCTTCTCTGTCATCGTACACTCCACATCGTCGTCCTGCAGTATGCTGTCCTTCTTCAGCACTTTTATTGCATAAATTTCACCACTTGCCTTGTGTTCCGCCAACAATACCTAACGACAAAACAGTAACAAAATACAACTCGATGCAGTAACCGCATTGTGATGTCTAGTTTCAACTGAAATAAAGCACACAAATCTACAATTGATTCACACATCAAAACAGTTGGCAGAACAGTTTCGTGCAGTCTTTCCCGACGGACCAACTACCACCCTTCTGCATACTGAGGCGTGCCTTTTACTTTTAGTTCTACGAGATTCTCGTAGCTGCTAGGCTAGGAACGTGTCTTTTATCGTAGACCTAGCGAGAATTCTATGAGAACTAGCGAGCAAGAAATTTCTTTGCTAGGTTTGCTCCGCCCACTACAAAATAGTGCCGGTGAGTTTGGTGAGGATTTGTTTTTGTCTGGACAGATTTCGTATTAATATCGACGACATTTTACTGTAATGAATGCATCAGTATGACAGCAATACTTTTTTGTGGTGGCCGTCATGTTTAAACGCGACAAATTACGTTGACATCCGCGACCAAACATTGCCGTTGACATTGTTGCTATAGCAACATAGGAGCTAGCAAGAAATCGCGAGGAAGTTGTCTTTTACTTCTTACCTAGAATTCTCGAGAACGAGGAGCGAGAATCCCGTAGGAAAAAAGTAAAAGACACGCCTCTGGTTACCTCTTCTATCTAAAATACCTACAGCCTACAGATTAGTTGCCTCATGGAGAAATTATTTGGCAGTGACAGAACTGCCATTCTGTGTGTTTACTACATCACTACATTGCTCTATATGACAGCACAGTGCAGTGAAATAACATCACAAAAATCAGTAAGTAACATCTAGTGAGTGTAACGTTGCATACCTTTCCAAAACTGCCTTTGCCAAGAACTTTCATCAGAGAAAAGTTGCTGAGATCAATCTGAGTGCTACTCTTCATCAGTGCACATTGACCAGCTGGCTTAGCTGGTGTCTGTTCAGTACCTGTATCACCTGAGCCAGGTGTTAGTTTACCTGTCAGCACACAGCCAGCAGAACGACTGTCGGTGGCACACAGTAAAGGAAAGAAAACAGGAAAGCCCAGCTATCGCTGACAAACCCGCGCGATGGGAAAGCCTGCCAAAGTTGCTCCAATTCGACATGCCTACAACGTTGTCGCTGACAATACTGGCCTATCTTCATTCGTTTAGCTGTTGTTGCGTCCGAAATTTGCGAAATCCCGCGAAATTCACTGAAAATTCAAACTTTTGGAGTTCAAGGTCATCCAAGGTCATCGATCTTGGTGTCAATCGAAAGCCCATGTACGACTTCCTATTAGTCACTAATAGTAACTTTGGCCGTATCTGCTACCGTTTTCGAGATATTGACGCT
>Ga0056114_1000662_pt1 | contig 12992 bp, 7 predicted proteins | sample WorMetHERISLAND1_FD_77005 | JGI IMG/M metagenome (GOLD analysis project Ga0056114, IMG submission 77005) | Marine gutless worms symbiont microbial communities from Max Planck institute for Marine Microbiology, Germany - Olavius loisae HERON... ...
GTAATGGTTCACATTCACACTAGTGTTAGTTTTACAAGGTAGTGTAGCAACGAAGTTAAGCTACGGTGGGAAATTTTTCATTCTTGTTATGAGCAATTTCTTTCTGATTCCGACATTGAAATAATTTTGAAAATCGACCAACATTTGCCAAAGTTACAGTAAAAATAAAAGTGGCACAGTTTTTTTTGACTCACAGTGTATAGTCGCATGTCACGGAACCCAACTCGTGATCCACCGTCGGTCGTCACTCGTCGGCAGCACTGCTTTGAATTTGAAATCAACTCTGTTCGAAAACCCGTCTGTGAACTCTAAAGATGGCGTTTAATAAACGCGTGCAGTCTGCAGTACCGTTGTGTTACAATATAGGCCTAGTACCAATGAAGTGCATTTCGGTTGTTATTGTGTGCTGTCCAGTGTCCATTCAAATTTCATAGTCGACGAATGCCGTTGATTTTGTTTTTTAGGCAGACCCTTTTCCGACTGCCGTAACGATATCCACTGCCTTTTTGTAAACAAAAACAACACAAAACTAGTTACAAAAGTGATGAAATCATTGATCTATATTTAGATGGATAAAACACATTTTTAATTTCTTTTATGCTTTATTAGCTTATTTACTTTATGCAAAAGGTGAGATAAGCGGCAGAGAGTGATGTTTTGGGGTCACCCTAAAACGGGTGTCTGTAAACGGTGGGTCTAAAAATCGAAATTCACGAAATCCACGAAATTCACCAAAATTTTACGAAATCCAGTGTCTATATTAATTAAATTCCAGCCTATGCAACAAAATCCACTTATATGAAGCGAAAATTATCTAAATCCAACGTAAGCAGCCACGAAAGTAACGGCTTCCACGAAATCCAGTACTACTTACGAAATCCACACCATCGCATGCCTTCAATATACAACATTCGACTAGGATGCTAAAATTTAAACTTGAGGCGACTTCAATCTCATCAACAGTCCATGTACGCCGGCCTGATAATGTTGGCGGCTGACATCGTTGATTTTAGCAAGTTTCAGAAACGATAGGGCCTATTAAAGAGATTGGATTTCGTAAATTACAAAGACATCATATTGGTTGCTATGCTTTTTAGTTTCATATCTGTGTCATATCGTGTGCTAGTTTTGTGATAAAGGTTACCAAAGTGGCATGACGACAAGTGGACGAGTGGAGGTCAATCTGTGCCGTCTGTTGAGTCGCTGTGAGGCAATGGCAGGCGGTAATGATTGTCAGGATTGGAGACTAGAAAAAGTAATATACCAACATCACTTATTGCAATTCAGTGATTAATTTACCATCATTTGGCAATAATTTCTTTTAGTTGTTGAGAAATATTTTGCCTACTAGTATTGCTGATATGAAGTATGATGAGCACTGTAATAGCAGATTTCATCCTTCTGCTGTAATAGTGATTTGATTTGTATAAGATGCACATGAGGATAATTGACAGGGCTGTACCGGATTTATTTTCTTCCAATCCGGCCGGATTTTTGCCGGATTTGGAATGACAAATCTGGCCGGAGCCGGATTTCCAAATTGACTGTAATTTTACTAATTTAAAGTGTAAAACATTACGAACGTACAAGTGATTTGAGTTTTTGATTGTTTTTTGTGCAGCAGTTACCAATACGACTTTCTTAATTTCTGGATTTCTTACTTATTTAGGCCTACTAGATTAAGTTACTACAATTCCAAGTTATATAATGTCTGGGAAAAATCGACTTTTCAAATCCGGCAAAACTATCTGGCTCCGGTGGATTTTTGCCGGAGCCGGATTTCTGCCGGATTTGGAAAAAGTGCCGGATTCCGGCCAGAGCCGGAGCTGAAATCCGGTAAGCCCTAATAATTGATGATGTTTATGAACTTGTTGGCATGCATTTAATTATTTGTAATTTTTAGCTGATTTATATATTTGGTCCTACTAAAAGAGGTACAATAAAAGTGCATATCCTTATACCTAAATATCTAAGCCATTTGTAGACTGATATGTAATTGTTCATACCAGCCATGGCATACTATAGGCAGGATGACTTACATAGTGATAAACCTGTGGATTAGAGCGTTTCTGAAAATTGCTGTTACTTTATGACGCAGTCAACTATTTCTGTCAAATAGGTCCATATTCCTGTAAGTCTGATGCTTGTAATTTTTAAAAATATACTGACATTAGAATGTAAGTTACCGTAGTGCTTATATGGAGAAAGTTGAGCATATGCATGTTGCAGTACATCAGTACCTTGTATGAGTTTATGGCTCAGCTTCGAAAACTTACTGCAAAGTAAGCATTTTTATGATATGTATTTCTGTACCGGGGTATTTGATATTATTATTTTATCAGTTTAATGAATTCAATGCAAAAATCAGTGTGTAAATTGAACTGAAATGCACTCTACATGCCATACTGATAGATATTGAGTTCGATTAATGGAACATTGCTATGGAACACGCAAATGAATTGCTCCTACGTCACTCAAGACTGACGGACCACGAACTCGTTATTCGTGGGCAGTTAAGAGTCTGAAGTTCTGAACTTATAAATTTGTCGTTAATTAGTAGCGATAGCTTGATATCTGTTCACAAGGTACAATGAAAGAGAAAACTGCACAGATAATGAGAGTTCATGAGATCCAGATGGTTATTTTGCCTAGGTCTGTATATTGTGTTTCCATTCTAGGGTTAAGCATTATGTGACACTTTCAGGCTTTGTGTATGTAATATTTATTATAGCAACTTTTTTTGTTTTTTTTGACACTTGTACGCAAGTATATTTTTATTACTAGTTTTTTTATTCTTTTATTTATTCAAGTTAGCAGTTTAGACAAGGACAACAGGTACCCAGAAGTAGGAAACGTTGCAATGAACAACTCACACCAGTTGGCTTGTGAACTGTTGTGTAACATTATGATATTTTTGTAGTGGTCCACCTACGGAGGTGTTGAACGACTATGCACGACGCGTTGATCTCCTGCGTGGAATTGCAGAAGCAAAGAAGCTGGTTTGTGTCGCTGCAGTAAATTTTCGTGATATTTCTGTTGTACAGCCAACTATGTATTAGCCTCTCAGTTGTTAACATTTGCCGATCATTATGCAGACTTGCTGAGAGCAGGTGGAGGTCACATGGCAAATAAACTGCTTGTGTTCTTACGTAGCATAGCACATATGGTATGCTATTGTGCAGTGTCTGTCCGTCTGTCACACGCCAGTATTGTATTGAAACGGCTGAACCTAGGATGATGGGGTTTTCATGACAGGGTACCTCAAGGACTCTATATATAGTTTTTTTAGAAGTGTAGAGATCTTGCAGAAATTCGAAGGGTGTCACCACCAGTGAAACAACAACTTATAGTTTGCATTCTAAAAAACATATGATTGCTGCCATCGTTGTTAATAGAATGACATCATACCACTGTGTAGCCTACTCTGCTGATTGTCAATATTAGCAACTAAATTTAGTGGCTTGGGTAATTTTTAAGACTAGAGAGGCTTTAAAAGGCTAAATTTTTAAACACCATAATCCAGCCTCTAATCTGTAGTGCATGTGGCAGTGGTATTTTTTTGAGTTGCACTGATACAAATTAAAGCCTAAGCCAGTTTTGCAAAAGAGCAGAAGAGCTTTGTACTGATATTTCCTTCACCCATGCCAATCTCAAGCCCAGTTATGTTAATTCACACTACCCTCGAAATGCCATTCAACCCTAACTTTACACACTCTACTATGCTATATTCATATTATAGCCTTGCTGTACTTAGGTAAACCACATGATGCTTGTGAAGGCATCATATGGGGTTGTCATTGATAGCTGGACTACTTGTACGTTGTTGTTTCTAACTGATCACGGTGGTCAGCTTACTTGGCTTGCATCAGGACTTTTGGTGCTACCTGTTAGACCACTGCTATAAACTTTGAAGCTAAGAATATGAACTTAACTGTGACACAAGCTCAATTGTGATTAACTGTTGAAAAGTCTTACATTCCAGCTGTTATAATTGCAAAGGTAGACAGACCCCTGACATTCTGCCAGTGAATTTTTGAAATCTTTTAAATGCATCTCGAATCTTCCTCCTTAAGGTTGGTTATTGTGCCAAATTTGGTAGCCGTGTGGATGCCAGCCACGAACAAGACAAGAAGCCAAGCTGTCGCTAGGATAGCCGACCGTACTGCGGTTGTAGGGGTCACGTGACCTAGGCCACACCCACTTTCAGCGAAAATTATTTGTGCGCCTACTCGGCATTGCCCATACAAAGCTGCATACCAAATTTGAAGTCTCTAGCTCAAGTAGTTTTAAAGATATGTTCGATCGTATATCAAAAATTGTAGGGGTCACGTGACCTAGGCCACGCCCATTTTCAGGGGAATTATTTGTGCGCCCGCTCGGCATTCCCCATACAAAGCTGCATACCAAATTTGAAGTATCTAGCCCAAGTATCTTTCGAGATATTGCGCTCTAAGTGTATTGGGGTCACGAGTTTGACCTCTCAAGGTCACGTGACGTCATCGGTCACGTGACCATTCGATAGCCCATATGTTATTTCCTATTGGTGGTCCATTGGAACCAAGTCTATCTCTAACGATTTCCGAGATATTCAACGTCTAATGTAACGCAATGGTTGACGTGACCTTGATACAACCTCTAAACAAAGGTCAAGGTCATTCATTTTGGTACCAATCGATTTCTCATATACGACTTTCTATAGGCTCTCAATAGTAACTTTTGCTCAAGGACGCACTGTTTAACCACAATACATAACGTCACAGACGACAGACAGACGCAACACTGCAGCATAAGTGCGACCGTTAGTACGGTCGGCTGAAAAGTGAAATAAATGGAAAATCTCTTTGTTTGTTCATGACATGGCTACCAAATTTGGCACAGTATTCCAAATAATTTACCTATCTGTTTAAACAAGTTCATTCTTATGAATTTATTTTTATATTGGCCCTGTATCAAGTTCTCGGTGGTTATCAGCTCTTGGCTCTGCCTCAGGCTGATATCAATGATGAAGCTTGATATATGGGTTAATATGAAACCTCTAAATATTTGACATTTCTTGTGATTCGATATAACGTGATTTTTATTTATTATATTCCGGATATAGGCAGATCTTTACAGCGATGTGTGACACGATGTGTGTCCTGAAGACTATGTAAACATGGTGAAGTTTTGCCTTATGTTTGTTGCAGTCATCAGCTGTTGATCGGTCACAAGCTGTTGACTTGCTCGTTCCTTCTAATCCGATGACATCCAGCAATGCTAGCAGTCGAGATCTGCATGCGGTCACCAAAGCTCGTTTTCAGAAAGAAATGAGAGAAGAACTGCTGAGCAAAGGTGCTTTAGATTTGTGTTTCTCAACCACATCGTGTTTCTCATTTGATGTAAATCATGTCCTGTATGCTAAATCACTTTGCACAAGTTTATTTGAATATATTGCTTCTAGGACGGCTAAATCTTTTTTATTGTGATAGTTATTTTAATACCACAGTTTTTTAAAAGTAAATTTTTGGATGTCCCATGTGTACTTTGAGCAGAGAATTTGGATCCAGTACGAATTTTTTATACAGTATATTTTGAAGAATCAGAATCCCTAAATGGGTATACGGTCGTTTTCATGATGGTTACTTTCCCGGATGGTTTTTTTCCCGGAATGACGTTTCCCGGAAAGTCGTTTCCCGGGTGGTCATTTTCCCGGATGATACGTTTCCCGGAAAGACTTCGTGAATGGTAGACCTAATGTTTAATAAGAGTTGACTCTGAAGTCTTCTACAGAACGACCATACTGCGTATACTCAAATTGATTTTTGTCATTGCGTTGCTTCGATTTAGTTGATTTAGTTTCAGTGGGGCGAGTTGGTTGTCCGCATTGTGACAAGCTGCTACCACAAAGATCACACAGAGTATCTGTAATTTATAACACTAGGCCAGGATATGAAAGTGGAAACAGATGCAGTTTTAATCGAACCTTTGGACGTTTCGTAGCTCATTAGTCTTAGAACTGTGGTGGAAGATAAGCATTTGGCATTTGGCGTAACCCTGCGGGGTTAAAAGCGCGAGCAAATTCGTCTTTACATTAGGGATTTGCCAGTGGGGAAAATTTAGATTTTTTATTTTAATATCTTTTCTTGTGTTTTTACTGGTTGAGCACTAGTCAGTGAGCAGTCAGTTTCTTTGGTGATCATTTGTGTTGGCTTTTAAATTAGATTTCTAAATAGTTTCCTTTGTTTTGTGGGTAGAAACGTTTTTCTAATGAACCATTGTCCACTTTGGTAAGCTTGTTTGCGCACCAAAGCAATGTTATCCATGTTGTTTTAGGAAACATTTGGGCCTTTGTTTAGACAAAGATTTGTAATTTTGCACACAGATTTGGGTAGCACCAATGCGTAATGTTAGATCTCAAACCACTCATTTTCTTATTTTCTGTGTGCATATTTTGCCTTTTTTAACGAAAGAGGGTTTTTTTCTGCAATGAGATAGTTGTTATTGTAATTCATTGAAAATCATATGTACACATGGATGCACGATGTTTGTATTGTAGACAACAGTTCCACCATACGTCAGCGTCAGACGTCGGCAGTGGACACCAACAAAGCTGATAATGACGACCGAGAGGTCGACGAACTGATTCGACATCACGCCGAGATGCAGGAACGCATTGCTGAAGAGATGGTTCACCTCGCCCGCAATCTGAGAGAGAACGTCTCGGCATCAGGACATATTGTCCGAGAAGATGTCAAAGTCTGTCGTTTATTTTGACATATCTGCTCACACACATTGTTACGTATGAATTCAGTAGTTCAACTTATGTCCGGAGTGCAAGTTAGCTGGGTCTGCAATGACGGAGTCAAAGAGGAGGTGCAATAAAGTGAGGCGTATGTGGTATTATACAGACACAGTACTGTTGACAAGTTAATTCACATCAGATAAACTCTGCCACCCTCTTAACATTTTTGCATCTCTAGTCCTAGTAGAGTCACAGTAAACCTTCTGTGATATATTGCTGTATCAGTCTACTTGCCATTGTGGCTAGTATAGTGAAAATTATGTCTGCAAAATGGCCAAAATGGGAATATTTTTGGATCGTGCTCTCATGCCAGTACAGCTTTGTAAAATCCAGACCATGGCTTGTCGATTCCAGGCCATTTGGTGTTTTTAAAGCTTTGGTCAAGATCACTATGGTGATACCCAAAATTACAAAGGTAATGTCAGAAAGCACACAAAAGCCTAGTCAAGTGCTTTATGCTATAGCCATAGTTTCACTGCAATATGTGACTAGGGAGAGCTGCGGCGGCAGTTCCAACGCCGTTCAGGCCTGGCAAACCTGCTTTCTTTGGGAGCCGTCCCCTAGTCACCCCATATTAGTGTTGACTAGGGGATTTACTGTGTTTTGTGTTTATATGTATGCTTATTGTGCTTTTATGTTAATTGTGTAATCTATGTGTGCCTTCAGTACTTTGATACTGTTGGTTGGGTCTTTTGACCTGTAAAAACCGTTGCCCGTATAACCTATCCTGTGTTGGTGGAGACGTTATCTATCTATCTATGTGAAACATGAAATGCATATGCATGTAGTAATAGTAGTCATAACATCGTATTTTGGTTATTCTGCCAGTTGCTGTGTTGTTTCAGAAGCTGAACAAGTCCTCTGATATTGTCACAGCGAACTACGGGAAGTTGAAAGTTGAAAGCGACCGCTTAGAAACGCACGTGAAACGAGCCTGTGGCGGTTGGATCATAGTACTCCTAGTAGTCGTGGTGATGACGTTTATTTGGATGGTTCTCTTTATGAAGATGTTTCCAAAAAAGTGAACTTCGTGTACATGCCTGATGCGTCTTATTAAATATTTATTGTTCATGTAACTAACACATTATTGTTGTTTATATAGCTAGCAAAAACTAATAATGTGTTGCATACAGCCCACGAGTTGACTATTTAACCCCATCCCGTGCCAGAACCCTATATGCCACTGACACGGACTTGTGTTCCGTTGTAGTTAAACACCGGTAGAGTCGGACTGAACTGTTCGAATTCCGGTCGCCAAGTTCGTAAGAGTTTCCGCAGGATGTTGTTGGTCGCTGGTGTACTGAAGTGAAGGCCTGGCTCACGACGGTTGATACAGATGTACCGACCGTCTGTCGACGGAGCCACAGCGGCCGCAATGCTTTCTATATTGTTATACACCGTATACAGCTGACCACGCACCTGACTACAGTAGTAGATGAACCACATCGTCCACATTGTTTTCGACTTTCTCTTACGCTCTAAGTTCTTGTATATCGTTGACATGATCAGTCCGGGAACGATCGGTCGCAGACCGCGTCGGACAGTGGCGTACCAGTCCTGGAAACCGATCCAGACGTCGGGTCGCGGCGCATAGCCCCACGAGCCCATCAGTGCGTACAGGTAGGCGGCACCGGCGCTAGCCGGCGGCGGCGCGAACGGACCCTCGTCGGTCGCCCGAATGAGTCCCTCGCTCTGCAGGGTGAATCCGGCGATGTCGCGACGGTCGGCGTAGAAGCGGCGGGCGGAACGCAGCCAGCGGTAAGCGAACGGCGAGACGGTGAGGTCGTCTTCGAGAACGAGCGCTAACTCGGGGGTCGAGGCACTGCGCGGTCGCCACGTCGTTATCCAATGGCCGTAGATGCCGACGTGACGCCGGTGAACGTGGATGCGAGCCTGGCCGTGCCGCCAAGGGAAGCTGCGTGCAGTCGACAATGTAGACTCGTCGACAGCATTACTCCTATCACGGTCGATCCAGATCTCTAACGCCACGCTGTCTCCGTCCATCTGTAGGTCGTCCATAGACCTGTTGCCAAATACAGTCAGTTAGAATAGCTACGTAAACTAACGTCGTATGGAACAATATAGGCCCCCTGAACTGAAAGGTGTATAACCTTTATCTCGCCATAAAAGCATTAGGCCCTATTGAAAACAAGAACAGGAATTAAAACAGGTGACTAAAAGTCACCTGTCGTGTCGCTTCTGGAATCTTTCATCCACACATCACCTAAAAGTCGGGAAGGAACGCAGTGTTTAGGACTTGAGTAGTAGGCCTAAATATCATTATATTTAGGCCTACTACTCAAGTCCCAAACACTTGAAATGTCAAAATAGCTACCAATTAATGAATTAATTAGGCCTATTGAGTATTAACGTGTGATGTGCTAAACTGGGATCTGAGGGAGGCTAGTCGATTTTCAGGACGTGCGACGTCGTCCCTGATACCTTGAGTCGACAATGATGACATGTAGTAAGTACATACAGTGATACCGGTAAAACATTTTTACAAACATGCACACTTTGGCTATGGCGAATGGACTGAAGAACCTGAGAAGGCTTAGCAGTGATGCGGGGCGATTGAACGTCAAAATGATGATCCGCAGACCGACTTCGTCGTCGTACATGCAACAGTTGGTTTCCGGCGGATCATGGAACCGTGACTCGCCGTCGTTTTGCGCAAACGTACAACCATCAACGACGGACGCTGATCGCTGGTTGTTATGGCTCCCCGCCACGTGACGATAGCGAGACAGCATGGCACGCTGCGCAAAGAATACGATGACAATCAAACCGACCAGTGAGAAGACAGTCGATGTTAAGTTTCGTTTCCAGTTGGCACTGTGCAGTCGCGGCATATTTATACGTTCATTTAATTCCTTCATGATCGATCCGAACCCGCATGTTGACGTTGACTACTGTCTATGAAAATCACAGCAATTTTCCTACTGTGAACACAAAAAAATGAGGCGTAACAGTGCTAGATAAGTCCATCATGACTATTCATGTGCTCATTCATTCATTCATTCAGACTAGTTAGCCATGCACGAGTATAACTTTAGGCATCGTCATCATAACAGAACTGACGATATGAACTTTGAAAATAAACAGTTGTTTAAAGACATCTATTAAGTTATTTTTGTTTCTGGTTGGTACCTGTGCTAGATTAAACTGCCCACGCTCAGCTTTTTAGTCCACGTTAAACTCTTCTATCATATCGTATCGTATTACGTGACCGCAGTGTGTATTATATCTCAATCCCATACTCATTTTGATCCATTAGCCTACCTCAGTGTACGCTGACAACATTTTCAAAATGATGAACTGCCAGCTGCTGCAGTCGATACATTGTCATCGACACAGTGAAGACCGTGTCGCTGACGACGACATAGATCATATCAGATCGGCGGAGGGAAGTTAATGTGTCATCGCGGTTTTATCACGTACAATTCAGCATGCTATAGCTTTAGTTTGTGTTTGGTCGACCGCGTACTCTCGATCAAAGGCGTGATTCCCTAATATTTGTATACTGTAACTTGTAAGTACTGTAAGGCCAGGCGTTGCGCCGTTTGTAATAATAGACGCCGAGAGCCAGTACTCTATACGAAGCGTAATCACCAGTAGCCCAGGACAGTATTTTGCTGAAACCCGCACATACAGCATGCGCATGTTATGCGCGATCGATGGATTTGCGCTATCAGTCTATCGCGCTGCGCTATAGGACGATCGCTCGTTCGCGTCATCGTCTATACGATCGTGCAACAGATGACGTTCACTAAAACTTAATCCAGCACGGCTGTGCTGAAGAGACTTGCGCAAATCAGCGCTGTCGATCTGTCGTCAATACAAATCCGCTTGCGGCGCGAATGTGCGATCGTCCAACAGCGCAGCGCGATAGATCGATATCCTAGATGTCGTGCTTCGCTGCGTTTCCGACGTTCCGTAGCTGTTCTATACACTATTAGGCCCATACCAAAATTTATGCGATAGAACAAAAGGAGGTTTTTCGGATAACGAAAAATCTCCCGCCTGAAATACTATCGTTCGTCTCATGCAGCGTCCTGACCAACGTAATAATATTCGTTAGCACTGTGATATAAGCTTATTTATGTACGATGCTTGCGCAGCATGTCCGCAGGCCAAACATGAGGGAGCTGTTTAGTTAATTTATGTGACCAGCGTCGTGTACAGAAAGGCGCAGCGTCCTCGGGTCGTCTATAATTGTGGCGGGACGATACCAAGTCCAAAGTTCTACGTCTCTGATGTCTGTCCACAACCGAGCAACGACCAATGACAGTAACGTCTTTAAAACGGTCACAGTCTCACAGGACATCTCGCCGACAATGTAAACTGTCTCAAAAAAGACCCAAATTGAAACGGTATATAGCTCGGAATTATATTTATCAATTTTGATGATATTTGGCAGAAATGTTCAAGTGATTTTAGAATAGAGTTAGCATGTTTCAGTTTTCATGTAGGTTTGCTTGTTATCACGTTATCGCCTCTCAAACTGCACCGAAAATAACGCGTGCACGCTGTGCGCTTCACTGCTTCAGTCAGCTGTTGAGCGCGCCTTTTCTTGCAGCACAGTAGGCCTACTGCACTTGCGATGCACATTGAACATCCTTGTGAATTATCCGCAAAATTGATGATCGATGGATCCCCTGCTTCACGCGAAATTTCTCTGTTCGGTGGCTCTCAGGTTTGTCTTTCTGACTCAGGAACAGCGACTGAACTGTGTCGACGTTTTCATCAGTATGCGCAGTTGCGCACTGCGTCTGCTGCTGCCTGGACGCCTGTCGACTGTTACGAACTTCACCAGCAGCCTGTTGATGCTGTTCTTCGTCCAACCTTTGTTCAGAAACTCTGTTATAGGCCCACATGCCGAACATTGTAACCTCTACATTCATACCTATTTTTGATCAAAATTTTGTCTTCCTAAATTAACTGAACGTATTGTCAAAGTTGGAGCATTTGTTTGATACAGCCATTGCGTCAAAATTCGCGTTATTTTCGGTGTCCGGTTTGAAAGTCGACAAGTTGATTTTTAAAAAGCAAACCTAGGCTACATGAAAACTGAAACATGCAAACTCTATTCTAGAGTCTTTTGAATAGATCTGCCAAATATCATCAAGATCATTCCTTATAACTTCGCGCTATACCGTTTCAGTTGGGCCGTTTTTTGAGACAGTGTAGTTATAATAGCCTACTGCAATTAGTTCATAGTGTAGGCCTATTGACTCTGGCGATGTAGATGTTAAAATTTAGTTACTTTTTAGTTAAAAACTAAAAATTCTAATCACGCCCTTGAGTTACGCAAACAATAGGCCTATGCAATTGGGTTATTATTGGTCGCCAGTCAACTGATGGGCGACAGTGCATCAAGTTATTTTATGTATTTTTGTTAATTATAATAAATTGTAAATGTCTAAGTGAGTACATGTATCAATGTGAGCGAATTACAAGTTACAACTGTGGCGGATATGGTCAGCTATGTGAAAGATTGTAAATACAAAGACTATGAACAATAGTCTTGGTTCTATTGTCGTTGTAAATATATTTGCGACAAAGTTTAAAATATATCAAATTAAACTCATGAGCCAGTCCTCAATTAATCAAGTAGCCTGAAGTAGGCTATTATGACAGCAGAAATATGACTAGGCCTAAACTCCAAACTCATTGGCACCGTGGCACGGACGTAATAGCCTACATTGACTAAGTCTTGTCCTGTTGATGTGATCGTTTCGCGTCTTATGAAATGATATACAGGGTGGCCCAAAAAAGTAAGCCACAAAGTTTTGTCCATATCTTTGCCAATTATTGACCGATTTTCAAAATTTTTTCACTGCTACATTCTGTGACAAATTTGTAGTAAAGTGGTTACTAAACACACCACCACACCTTAACTACGTCGCTACACTACCTTGTGAAATATAAACTATGTAAAATCCATCATTGTTTGGCGAATATATGAACAAGAGCTTGGAGCTTAATTTTTGGCCCATTCTGTACGACAGTATCGTCTGCTTATGTTTACAAACACGGAAAGTCTATCTAAAACAAAACGTTGTTTAACATTCAGGATGGGCCAAAAAATTAAGCTCCAAACTCTTGTTCAGATCTTCACCAAATACTGATGGATTTTACGCATTTTATATTTCACAAGGTAGTGTAGCGACACAGTTAAGGTGTGGTGGTATGTTTAGTAACCACTTTA
>Ga0056114_1000663_pt1 | contig 12989 bp, 9 predicted proteins | sample WorMetHERISLAND1_FD_77005 | JGI IMG/M metagenome (GOLD analysis project Ga0056114, IMG submission 77005) | Marine gutless worms symbiont microbial communities from Max Planck institute for Marine Microbiology, Germany - Olavius loisae HERON... ...
GGACGACACAAATTTTCGTTTTATAGTTATATATGCAAACATGCTGGTAGCATTGTTTAGTTATGCAATAATCTGTTACATTATGCAATAAAATATTTGTATGATCTATACAGTCTTTGGTAATAAGGTAAGAATGTCAGGTTTATGTATTAATCGGTAATCGGCCAATTGTTAGATGCCGATAATCAGCCGATTGTATTGCCTTATCGGCGCATCTCTATGTCTTACCACTCTGTAACAGCACCTTCAACAAAAGATCATTCACTGCGTGTATGGCACGACCTCCCTGCTGCACTTCACAACACTGAACATACAATTACACGCTGCCATGCTGTGACATTTGTGACTTAAATTATTTGCGCCATTTGTTAATGTTCCGTCTTACTTACATGTATGAGACGCCATGAGAGGTCACCATGCCAACTAATAGCTATTGGTCAGGCGTTTGGAGTGTGGGGAGTGTGAAAAATATTGAGGTGTTGCCCTCTTGTCTTGAACACATGATTCTCATTCTACAAGCTCTCCATCGGCACTGGCTGTTACTGTTCTAAACATTTTTGCGGCTATAATGTTATTCTTTTGTCAAGTTTCATCAGAATCATACTGGAAGTTTTTCAATTAAACACATGGACGTAAACAAACAGACTGAATACATTGCCTTCTATCTTGACTGTTTTAAGAATCATAGTTTTTCTTTGCTGATTGTAGTTGGCCTTTGTATATGATATATCTATGTATAGGGTGGTGCAGAAAATAGCTACTTTTTACTTTATTGGATTAATACAGTATATCCAGTGTATTTGTTATAGTATTAAAATGTGTTATTATTGGTCATATCTTGTGCATTCTGGTTTTTTGAACCACCTTGAAGCTAGTAAGCTGATGTATTTGTACAGGTCTGTAATTGACTTTGATGAGATGGCCGCTGGTCTAAATAAGAGGCGTATGATTCAGTCGGCTGTGTTCAAGGAGCTTGTGAAGGTATCCGAGCCTATATTGGCATCACACACAGTTTTGTATTTCTAACCACAAGTATTTATGAAACGTCTATCTACTACAGGTTGACCGAGGGCAGATCACATTGTCAGTATGTATGACTGTGCTCTCGGTCGAAAGTCACTTTGTGGGTTTCTACTCAGTTGCTGCTTCATATAGCTCTCATTTTGAAGGTTGTGTAATTAAGCTGACTTTCCATTCTGACATCTATTATGTAACTTGTTGGGATCTTATTGGCGATTTGTCCATTTCAGTTTTCATTAATTCAACTAGTTGCTAACTGGCTGCTGACGAGTTAGCGACTTGTCTCGTCATGTTGCCAACAAGTTCACAAGTTGCTCACAGCTTGTGATAAAGTTGGAAACAAGCAGGTGATTTGTTAGAGAATTGTAACAGATAAGTCATCATCTTGTTGGAACATGTCAAAACCAGTATTTTCCATTACGTCCGGCACGATCAAACTTTTAAAGTAGTGTCACTGTAAGTTGTTGCGTGACATGACTTTACAGCTGGAAATATCGAGATGGAAACTCGCATCAAAAACAAGTCTGACTTGTCTGTAACAAGTTGGTAACTGTCTGTAATTTGTTAATTTAGACAAGTCAAAAACACAAACGGGATGGGGGGGGAGTTTACAACTAGTTTCCAACAAGTTGCAGACTAGTTGTTGCAATGGAAAGCGAGCTTTACACTTCTCCTGTGAAGCTGTGGCAGTGTATTGTAGCTCACTTTCGTCTGTCTGCAAGTCTGTTTGTTACTAACACAACCCGGATTTATTTATTTATTTATTTTATTTTTTAATCTATTTATTCTACTAAACAACATTGATCTTCACAAGAAGATGTGTCTTGGTTCGGGTAGTGACCTTATCGAGCTGGTTGAGTTTACAGATCTGTAAGTGCAGAACTGAGTATTGTACGTGGTCTGTTGTGAACGCTGTTGACAGCTAATTGATCCTGGCGTAAAGGCGTGGCAGCCGGTGAAAGGACAGAACAATATCATCATGTTTGTCGGCCTTCAAGGCAGCGGCAAAACCACGACATGTACCAAGGTCTGTAGTTCTTCTTCTTCTTTTCTGGCAAATGCCACTAGGAGTGCGTAGTGCCAAACGTAGACATCAGTCTCCAGAGTTGTCGATTTTGAGCCACGTCAGTTGCTTCCTTCAGGGAGAAGTTATTGGATTTCAGGTCTTGCTGGATAGTCTTCATCCACCTAGTACGAGGGCGTCCTGGTGGTCTCCTCCAGTTCTCCAAGGGGAAAGCTCTTAAGATCTCGGCATTTGTGAAGTATAGCTGAACGGGGAGAAATGCTGTGCTTGGACAATAGCCGAAAGGTGTGGCTGTTTAGTTGCCCATCTAACTTCAGAGGCATTCAGAAAGATGAGTAGAATGCAAGTATTATACAGCTTCAGCTTGGTGGAAAAGGAGATTCTCGACTTCCAGATCTGGTTGACTAGGTTTTATATAGCCACACTAGTGAAGTGATGTTTCTAGTTAACGGTCGTCTTTTAGACTCAACAGAAGAATTGGCTGTGAGTAAATAAGTCCGTAAGCAGTGAACATGTTTGTGAAGGCAGTGAATTCACAATGGGTTTGGATGGGAATTATTACCATTATTTGCATGCAGTTTCTGATTAGTGACAATTAAAAAAAGGAACAACTTAACATTTAATATAGGTGTTCTCACAGGTGCATTTGATCTCGGTATAAGTACTGATGGCAGTGCTGCAAGATAATATATTTACTGAATTATATAACTACTCACTTATGACACAAGACAGACTGTATGGGATGGATTGATGGCTTGTGTGTTAGATGGCCTATTATTATCAGCGGAAAGGCTGGAAAACATGCCTCGTTTGTGCCGATACGTTTCGTGCTGGCGCCTTTGATCAGATCAAACAGAATGCTACCAAGGCCAAAATTCCATTTTATGGCAGGTAAGATTTTGATTGGCTTTGGTTCACAAGAAATATGTCACAAATTTTGTACCTTCCTAGTTCGCACTCCTATGCTTTTTACTTTGCAAACCTTCTCTTTTTCGCCACTTGATCATTTTTAAACTCTAGTTTCCTGTAACATCGTCCTATTATTGAACGACTTCTTCGTCTTGATGTGCGGTTAGGAAAAGTTACTCATTATAGTGCTAAAGTACTTAGGAGATGGTCAGTATTTGGGTTGCACACTGATCCGACATCCGATAGAATTTGCTAACACTAGATGCATGTGTGAACAACGATCGACTCGTGTCACATAGTGACGATTAGTACTTAGACTTAGACTAAAACTGCATCTGTTTCGACTTCCATGTCCTGGCCTAGTGTTATAAATTAACTGTTACTCTGTGTGGTCATTGTGTTAGCAGCTTGTTTGCTTAGGCCACCTTAAAAATTTCTTGATTGATGGATTGATTGATTGCACTTATGCCTCTGACTGGCTGCAGAACTGTTCTGGGTTGTTATGTCTTGCTGTAGCTACACAGAGACAGATCCGGTAGTCATCGCCCAGGAAGGCGTTGAGAAGTTCAAGTCCGAAAACTTTGAGATAATTATCGTTGACACAAGCGGCCGTCACAAACAGGCCGACTCGCTGTTTGAGGAGATGTTGCAAGTATCAAACGCTGTCGTAAGTGTCGTCCACTTACTAACATTAACCCTTTGACGCCCACTTTTGCCATATGGATACAGCTATAAAGCATTCTGTGCCAGACTGGGTTAAGCGGTCATTTGTAATTTTTGACATTCGGGCACTCTGACTCTCAACCCTGAGCGTCATAGTGCCCGGATGTCAAAAATTACAAATAACCGCTTAACCCGATATGACACAGGAAGCTTTATAACTGTATCCATATGGCAATGGTTCGGGACAGCTGTTATGCTTTTTTGTATGAATTGTGATGAAGGTATTGAAATTGAAATGAAATCAGTTGTATATTCTACTGATTCCATTTGTTTGTTGTATGAAATCTCCAGTCACATTTATTTTGTTGGAATGATGTTGTGCCAGTGTGATTTTAGTCTTGATTTATTATTTATTTTAGTTTTAGAAATATTTTTCGTGTTAGTTTCGTTTTAGTTTCAGTTTTCCTTAACGAATATCTTATTTGTTCGTTTTTAACCATTTTTGTTTTTATTTTTCGTTAATGAGAATCACTGTGTTAGAACGGATAATAATTTTAGTCAAAATTGAAAATTTAATATATCTATTTGCACATTCTGTTGTGATGCTTTAATTTATTACTTATTTATTTACCTGCATTTGTTTAATGAATTCCATGTGTCATTGTGGATCTTGTTTGTTTACTGGACTTTTGACTACGTTATCTCTATGTTATCTCTATGTTTTATGTCCAGTTTTTGAGCTGACAGTTTTGTAATGTGCTGTTTTGTTTTTATGCGTACTTTTCTGAAATATTAATTTTTGTGTTCGTTTCAGAATCCAGACAACATAATCTTTGTCATGGATGCTTCGATCGGCCAGGCCTGCGAGGCACAGGTAGGCAGTCTGCTGAATTACACTGTATTGAGTTTTGCCGGTATTTAATTAATTTACAATGCGGACATTAATTCCATCAAAACATTACCCTCTCCAGTTGCCCGCTGCGAGGCATTGTTGCTATACCAGCATGACTGTTTGATGTTATATTGTGCATTATGACCAGAGTCATAGTACTCGAGGTCGTGCTCTTGGCATCGGGGCCGACCAGTTATATCCTCTGCCTTTGTCTCAAAGATAAGCAAGTCCTTGGCTTCAAAGGCCAATTACTTACAGTGTGTATGTAATACGAAATTTCCATTATGTTTAACTTTTGTGCAGTTTTCGACACTTTAGTAATGATTGTCGGTGTTAACTAATGCTGTCAAGTTACGTGGTGCAGTACCTACTTAATGAAGCATTGCTGCCTGGCCGAAACATTTGCGAATGGCCTCTGAGCCAAGTCCTTGGTCTCGGCCTTGGTCATGAGGGTTCAGTCCTCGGCTTTGACTCTTGTGATCTTCGCTGCATCTCTGATAATAACCGCAGTAGCTCCAAACATCATACTCTAGACGGCATCGAAGTGAGAAGATCTTGAGGCTGATTTAAACTTTTATCGCCAGAGTAAGTGGATAGTTTGTTGTGTTTGTATGTATTCTTCGTATGCCTGATTGCCGGTCTTGTAGGCTCGTGCTTTCAAAGAGAAGGTCAACGTTGCGTCGGTCATTATCACAAAGTTGGACGGACATGCTAAAGGCGGTGGCGCACTTAGCGCGTACGTAAACAACTCGATCTTCGTCCAGTAACCGAGTGAATCTGGTCTCGTTATGCCAGTACCTTTAGTTAAAAATTTTATAATTGTTACTAGAAATTTACCCAACATGGCCAAACAATTATTATTTTGTTTTGACAATTTGGTTTCTATTAGGGGCAGGTTGGTGCTAAAACTGTATCGGGATCTGCCAAAACGAGTATTAGCTCAAAATAACTGAATTTTAGCTGTATTAATGTAGCATATTTTGCTGTGCTTGTTTCTAGAGTTGCAGCGACAAAATCTCCGATAATTTTCATCGGCACCGGTGAGCATATCGACGACTTTGAATCGTTCAAGGTTCAGCCGTTTGTCAGCAAACTCTTAGGTATTGTTGCTCTGTGCTCATATTCACCCTGTGTACTTGAATTTTACTGTGTCCGTTTGATGACCATTGTCATGTATGTTTGCAATTGCAGAACAGTGGAATAATGCATTGTAAATAGCTTGTTGACTGATAGTCTGTAGTTAATTGGATTTTTCATTTACCAGTTGTCACTGAATTTGCCTAGAATGTGCGAAGAAGTCCTGCAGTATTGAAGGAAACCAACAAAAATTCAGACAGTGATTAGAATCATTGAACAGTGTTTGATAGTTGTGTACCACAGCTCATAAAAACTGATTTTGAAGTACAAGTCGACGTGACTATAACTCTCCCGAATACACTGTTGTGGTAGCGTTGTGCAGAAATGAGATTTTTGTAAGTGAAACATGCTCACCAGACAGCCAGTTTTCATAGAAATATGTTGTGTAAATATATAGCGGAAAGATTGTGTTTGATGCAATGCTAGGGATGGGAGATATAGAAGGACTCATTGACAAAGTGAGTGAGTTAAAACTGGATGATAACGAGGAACTCATGAAGAAACTCAAACAGGGTAAGAACATTGGGTCACATAAAATTACTTTTTGCCCATCACTAATTACGTGCTCATAATGTGATGTGTTTTATAAATGTTTAAATATATTATATGTATGACGAGAATGTTTTTAATTTGTTCGTTATTTTAAAATATGTTTGTGCTAAGTATTGCACGTAAGTCAACAGTTATAATAATTAGAAACCCTTGTCCTAACTCTGCCCTCCCTAATCTGTCCTCTTGTCCATGATAACCAGTTAATGTATCCCTAACTCTGACCCTTTAATCTCTCCTCTAATATCAGAACTTTGTCTCAAGATCTTCAAACAATAAAACCATTTAACACTACAGTGGATTCCAAAGAGGTTTTTGAGCCCAGGGGTTACTCTAGTTAGTTACACTAACTCCAATATGCGCTTGCCATTATCTACTGAACCCGCTCTCTTTCAGCTCGTCGTGAGCCCCGGGAACTGTAGAATAAGCCTGATCTGTTTTCTGACTGGATTGCATAAACCAGGTTTTACACGTTTTATTTGCTTCTGCTTATACCCATGTTACTAGTTTTCATCAGTGGTTGTTTTGGTTTTTTGCGTTGTTATTTTTGGTTGCAGTTGTGTTTAGTTTTGTCAATATCAGTCAAGTGATTGGTTGAGAAGGCTGAGTGTTTTGTGCCCGTCAAGAGACTGGCTGTGAAGATCGTCTGTGTCACTGACACACACACACTGACACTGAGTTTTATTACACACTTGCGGCTATTAGCCGAATAGCTGAATAACAAACTAGCAATACAAAATAGGAAACATATGCAAATCTCTGAAATGACCTGTAATTTGTCAGGCAAGGTGTTAAACCATTCGCAACACAACTTGTCTCTTCCCTTTCACCTTAGTACTATGTTATGAACTAAATCGACATTTGCCTTGTATGAGGTTGGCTGTCTGTACACAACAGATGTGACAGACATTTAAGTTTCTGTTGTCTAGTGATTGTCTGTCGCTGCCATTAACAGGTCAGTTTACTCTGCGCGACATGTACGAGCAGTTTCAGAACATCATGAAGATGGGTCCATTCGGTCAGATCATGGTCAGTATATGAGACAAATTGTCATCATAATACGATGTAGGAGACCACGTCCACTCCGAGTTACCTGCATAACAGAACTGTCACGTTTGGACTTTAATTTTAACGGGGGAATTGGTGTACACTTTGATGTACACTTTGGTGTACACTTTGATGTACGTCGTGCCTGCCGTGTGTCAAACTTTCGAATCGATCTTGCGGCGGTGTTATGTTGTTCCTTTTTATTTTCTTAGTTGTTTTGTGAATAAATTTTTATACTTCACAAAAACGAGTTGTTGACTACACCGTGACAAGAACCATGGAACATGTCTGCAGCTGAACTCCGCAGTTTCTCTGTCGTCCCGCTGCTGATCCAGCCATTTACCAGGACAGACTGTTCCAGGCGTGCTTCGTGATTTTCAGCACCGTCTGTCTGGAACTCGCTGCCACATACAGACAGTTATGATTGGCAACTGTCCGTCTGTCTGTTTTTAAATACAGACTTAAAACTTTTCATTTCATTGAACACTGGTCCAACCCACAGCCAGTGACATTGCAGTTATGACCCTATGATGCTGTAGTGTGATTGTTCTTGTTCTGTTTCTAATTATTTTTTCTAGAACTGCTTGATCTGTACTCAGATGTGGGTCAGATAGATCTAGTGGTAACACGCCACAATGCAGCATGCGAGATTCTCAGGATCAAATCTCACTTTGATTGGCTACCTTTGCTATTGCAGCCGCTGCCATATGATGCCTTTTGCACTGGCTGTGCACCCACAATGTGTTGTGCCTGGCTTGACTCAGCCTTCTACCCTCTGTGGGACAGTAGAATAAGTATAAACTGTCAAGACTGACCACAGTCACCACCTTTGCTTCCTCCATAGTCATTCTTATTCCTTCCAGACTACCTTCACGGATCTTGAACCTTCACTGAACTAAGTGGGCACTGGCGTTTGTTTGTTATAGTTTCTTTTTTGATATTTTTTCCTGGCTACATGTACTAGATTAAGCTGATCACACTCAGCTTTTGAGTCCACGGTAAACTCTCATTTTGTATGCTATTTTCTTCATTTAGTGCGTGAACTGAGTGAACTCTCGCATTGTGTAATATTTTCATAAAACAGTTAGTTATTGTCGTTGCTGTATCTGCTGACTGTATTGTTCAGAGCATGATACCGGGACTTGGAGGCGACTTCATGACGAAGGGAAGCGAGCAGGAGTCAATGGCTCGTCTCAAGAAGTTGATGACGATCATGGATAGCATGAGTGACCAGGGTGAGGCTTTCTGCTTGGCTACAATTGAAACATGTCAGCCTTTCATGCACATTTGAGTTATCGCTTGACTTGACAGTTTTGGCAAGACGCAGAAAAAAATACATAAGTCATATGAGATAGCTTGATGGGCTTCCGTGTGAACAAGAAAGACCGCTTTCGTTGACAGTATGGTTGCTGCATTTTCTGTAAATCTTGTATAGTTGTTTATTTATTTTTGTGCAGGAATAAATTATTACAGAAAAATTAAACTGAAGCGACATGTTGGAAAGGTGTCGCTTGATTAGTAAATAAATAAGTAAAACGTTTATTTATATTGCTCATCTCGTCAGAAATCCTGTAATGTACTGTTCGCACGGGTAACGGCTAAAAAGAATTGTTTTCAAGAATCGTTTAAAGGTGTCAGAACTGTCAGAATTTGTAACAAGTTGGAACGCTGTTTGAGACTACAAAGATATCCTGTTGTGGAGCACAAAGTGGAACTAAAAAGTTACGAGCACTCCGCAGTTGGACGTACCTCGAAGGTACCCTCAGAAAGTAGTTCAGTTAAAGCAACAAGCCAGAAACCAACTGTTGCCGTTACTCTTGCTGTGATGGTGATAGTGATATATTGCTGTGTTATTCAGAGTTGGACAGCCACGAGGGTGCCAAGCTGTTCTCGCGGCAGCCGGGCCGAGTGACGCGGGTCGCTCGCGGTGCCGGTGTGTCAAGTACAGCTGTCAATGAGCTTCTGTCTCAATACACCAAGTTTGCTCAGATGGTCAAGAAGATGGGTGGCATTAAGGGCCTTTTCAAGGGTATGATGACAGCTGACATACTTTCATCCCTTTGTTGCCATATGGGTACAGCGGTGAAGCATAGTCTGCCGTCATTTGTAACTTTTGACATCTGGGCACTCTGACGCTCAGCCCTGAGCGTCAGAGTGCCCGGATGTCAAAAGTTACAAAAGTTACAGTAAACTGTGACAACTGATTGGCGGGGTGACTGACAATAGGTACGCTATTGGTTAACATCCCCCTACATACGAGCCCTGTATTGAAGCTGCCGTAAGGCGATTATTGTCAACTGTGATTAGAGACAGTCTGTTGTTGTGTCGACTTGCAGGCGGTGACATGTCGAAGAATGTCAATCCCGCTCAGATGGCAAAACTGAACCAACAGATGGTGAAGATGATGGACCCGAGGGTATTACAGTCCATGGGTACGTGATGTCTCATTATAGTCTGCTGCCTTCCATGCACTGCCTCGACTTGGACCAGACTTGCTGCTTCTCAGCTTTTCATGTTTTTTTTTCTATATATTTATTTTTTTCGTCATGTGTAGTAGACTAAGCAGACCCCACACACGTTGAGTTATCCTAATGCAGCGTAATGTGTGCTAGATTAAGCTGACCACACTCACAGCATTGAACTCTCCTGTTGTATCATATGTCGACATGATGACCAGTTGAGCAGGATCTGACCAGATGTTCCTCCACGTGATCTTCATCATCTACTTCTCGTTCTTAACATGTCTTGAGCTGTGTTTTATCTAAGCTTCAGCTGTGTAGCTGTATGACACTTGACACGGTGCGGTGAGTGTGTTCTGACCCAGTGAAACTAGGATCTCTACCGGCGACGGCGTAGTAGAAGTTATTGCAAGAACGCCACTCAAATCTTCACTCAGTTGAGTGCCACTCAACTTGGGCTCATCTTGACTTGAGAGTGGGTTTTTTGTGTTATTGCATCAATTTTCACACTGAGTTAAATTAACTTAAACTAGCTAGTTAAGGGAACTCAACTATTGACAAGCAGCAATCATGCAATCTGTCCATAGTCTCTCCCATGACACGTGACAGTGAGACTTGCACGAGTTTGGCCAGTTGTGCTAGATTAAGCTGACCACACTTGGCCTTTCAGTCCATGTTAAACTCTTCTATCGTATCGTATTATCGTTAGCAGTTTGCAAACTCTGCTGATATGACGTTATCTGTGTCCAGTGATGCGTTACTTTAAGGTCAGACTGGTTCCCTGAAGTTCTCCCAGAATGGGAAGTTATGGGAATAGGTCCAGAGTGAAACTGTTGCCGATCATGTTCCTTTTCCACGCGGCACTGAAGTGTCACAACATTTTTATATTAAATATTCTGTTTGTATTTCACACATAAAATGGCCCTTATTCCAATATTTTGATTAAAAATTATAGCGATTGCCCTAATTCATACGACTTGTAATAGAACATACAACTAATAGCCTCAGACATTTTACACAGTCACTGAGTCAGTTCATTCTGCTGTTTAATCTCTTGTCGTTAACTTTATTTATTCGGTCAAAATCTAGAGTCGACAGTGATCGATGGTCTGTGAAGGAGTTCATGATCTAGTGGTCAGTGTTGATGAACTGCAGGTGGAATGGCTGGGCTGCAGAATATGATGAAGAAGTTCCAGCAAGGTGCCGCCGGTAAACCAGGAAACATGTTCTGACTGTGACGCCTGTGCCGTGGATGATGTCGTCACTTGTGTATATTATATTGTATGTAAATTTCATGTCCAATCATTAGCGGCGGCTGATTCGATCATCTGCGCTGTTGCCTGTTCAGAATGACTGTCAGTGAATGCTTTGTGAAGAAAATTAACAATTTTTTGAAAAAGATATATCCATTGGTGGATTCAGAGGTGTGCCTGGTGGATTCAGAGAGTGGCACACCACACCCGGCACCCTCCTTGGATGCCTGTGTAACTGTTCAAAAGTGCAGCAGTATGGCAGTTTTGGAAGAAAATCAAGGTCACAACTCCTTACCTCCAGATGCTAAGGGCTTCTGAGCTCCAAATTTGCTAAAATTGCTTTTGCGGCTGGGGAGCCTCTGCCCTTGACCCCTGAGAGAGCTTTAAAGTGCCTTCTTCAGAGCTCTTAGCTCGATTTAAGGGAACCACTTTGTGGCAAGGGTAGGGAGGAATGGGATGGACGGGTTGGAGATGTCGGGGGATGAAATTGAAGGAAAAAATAATGGAGAGATAAGAAATTGTGTCCCTTTCTCAAATTGATGTACCCCTGGTATTACAAATGGCATATAGCTTATGGATACACTACGTGTTTGTATTAGAATTTGAAAATATTATATTAATGTCTGTGATCTGTAAGAACTGTTCACTGTGTAAGCTGTTGGGTGGTTTGAATAAGTCTTTTAATGGAGCATGGATAATTAATTGTACATACATTTGAATAACAAGAAATGTATGATATTGTGTTTCTGTGTTTAGTTACGTTTTCTACAAAGATTTGCATAAAGTTTAATATTTGCCATCCCTACAAACAAGCGTTATTGAAGGCTGCAAATATTGACACAACTTATTTCTAGTATGTAGTATCGACAATGAGATCTTCTGATAGGCTCGTCACTAAGCCACGAGAATCGGTGTTTGTTTATATTTTACCGTTTATGTGATTTAATTGGAATGTCTGAACTTGTGTGAGTACTTGAGGACATGTCATTGGCCTTGAAGATCATGAGCATATTGCTGCAAGTCCTTAGCCTCGAAAACTCCTCGATACCAATGTTAACACTGTTTGTGTAGGTTCTGGTTATAGTTAGGACTACTTACTGTTGCTCTACGAGTTCGCATTATTTTATTTTTATTCTTAACTCAATCGTTCGAAGCCATTCTGGATCATTTTGCTTTTAGACCTACTGGTAGTACCACAAACACTGTTGTTGGAAACTTATCTTTATGTAGGTGTCTCTGTACTGATTTTAACCAAAGCTTTTGATATATGATACGATAGAAGAGTTTAACGTGGACTCAAAAGCTGAGTATTCAGATTTATCTAGCACACGTAGGCAGAAAAAAACTAAAACAAACAGTGCCCCTTTAATACAGTACAGGTTAAGATCCGTCAGTCCGGAAGGAATGAGTGACTATGGAAGAAAGGATTTGTGAAGGAGATGAGTTGTTTTTTAAGTCTGGAGTGAAAGGTCGAGGTCGTGATAGATGTTGAGAGCGAAGGTGGTGACTGTGATGAGGTGATATGTGCAGGATGAGGTGATTAGGAGAGTGAACAGAATGAGATTGACGGGATGAAGAAGGGAGCAGATTCCACAGGTGCTGCATATCTGAAAGAGCAGTTGGTGATTTATAATGAGGAAGATACGGTATACGGATGATCGAGCTAGGGAGACAACAGATGAAGAGTGGGTTCTACCTGTAGACAGGGGCGTCAATCCTGGGGGGCCCGCCCCCTCCCCCCAAATATTTTGCTAAAGGGAGCATGCATCAATCGGGCCCCTCCAATAATTAAGCTGCAAAATGTACATCCATGTCAATCTGTCACAAAAATCATGAAAAGCCTTTATTGTTTAAAATTTTTTAAATTTGGCCAGCTGATTATTAGAATTGTTGCCACTAGATGTCAGATTTTGTAACAAGAAAGCTGTGCTATAGCAAAGATGACCGCGCGATGCGCTCTATATAAGTAGATCGTGAGCTGTTGTGAGATATGGCCATTCGAAATTATCCAAGATGGCGGCGGCCACCATCTTGGA
>Ga0056114_1000664_pt1 | contig 12983 bp, 5 predicted proteins | sample WorMetHERISLAND1_FD_77005 | JGI IMG/M metagenome (GOLD analysis project Ga0056114, IMG submission 77005) | Marine gutless worms symbiont microbial communities from Max Planck institute for Marine Microbiology, Germany - Olavius loisae HERON... ...
AAGCAAGCTTAAATCGGATTCGCCATTCGATGGGGAGCCAGTGAAGTTGTTTAAGAAGCTCGGTGGATGCGGTGGATGTAAGTGGAGAAACAGAGGACTGCTGCATTACAACTCTAGCGAGTGTCTGCTGTACGCGTTGAAGACGAGCCGCGTGCTTCTGTGGACAACCAAACAAGACGGAATTAGCATAAGAGGATTGTATAGCAAGGATTATGAACAGTAAACAGCTAGGGGCCCCCATTGGTGCGGAAAAAAAGTTTATACTGCGATTCCCAACAGTATAAACTTTTTTCGCACCATTGGGGGGCCATTAGCTCCCTAACGGTACCCCTAGCCCTTAAGGTTCCTATATTCAACATGCTGGTAAAAACACATTTGTGGCCAACAGATCATTTCACACGAAGGGAACAATCATATTTTCTGGATACAAGTTTTTGAACTTTTATCAAATTCATAATGCAGATGACGCCACACCAAGAGCAGCCAGTCCTTCCCGCCAAAACTCGGCTATCAAGTTGATTTAAATAAGTAAGTAAGAAGTAACTGAATCACGTGTATAGCGCGAAAATATTAACAAGAATCAGGGTGGATCAAACGTTGACAGTCGTGTATTTTTGTAGCGTGCCCGTCGAGCTGTCTGAACTGCAAGTGGTCTGACACCATCTCTGGAACTGTCTGTGACCTTGGCAAGTGTAATGTCAGAACGTTCCAGGACACCTCGCAGTCCAACCAACGATGCGTCAGTACGTATCCATTTATATCACGCTTATGTCTTTGTGTGTTTTCTTTATTCAGCGACGGAGCCAGCCAGAGTCGAAATTCGAAAACAACATGTTAGGCCATCAAAAATGCTTGCTTCTGGTTATATCACATACAATTTTCCAAAAAGAATTTCGTTCGAAACGAATGATACTGATTACTGATAGAAAGAGACTTTCTCTGTGGTTTACAACGATAACAGTTCTCGGCCTCAGTGTAAAGCAATTTATGAATTTCTGTTAAGTGTCATTGGATTCCCATAGATGAGATAGTGGATATACAAATATAGTGTTAGTGTACAGTTGAGAGTCGGGAATTTCGAATACGTGTTGTTTTTACATTACTTCATTTTATCATGTTTCGCTGAAACATGTTCCCCGCGCGGCTAGCGCTCAGGCCAGTAAGTAAGTAAGAGTATTTCTAAGGCGCTTAGGCTTATATAAAATATTATGCACTGTCCCAGTATTTTGTGGCACAAAGTGCTATGTTAAATATTTAGTCATTGTGTGATTTAGTTTTTAGCCGACCGCGCTATTGGTACAGTGTTGCGTCCGTCTGTCGTCTGTACGGAATGTATTGTGCTAAACGGTGCGTCCTAGAGCAAAAGTTACTATTGACAGCCTATAGGAAGTAGTATATGAGAAATCGATTGGTACCAAAATGAATGACCTTCTTGACCTTCATTTAGAGGTTGTATCACTTGTATCAAGGTCATGTCAACCATTGTGTGACATTCAACGTTGAATATCTCGGAAACCGTTAGAGATAGTCTTGGTTCCGGTCGGCTATCCTAGCGACAGCTTGGCTTCATGTTTTGTGTGTTTTCATGATGTTGACTTAAACTGAACTATGCACTAGTCTCCGTCGCGGGAGTGATGCCCGTGTGTATGTTGCTTGTCAGATTGTCCGTCTTACTGCCAGGCTTGTACGTACGACGGCAGCAGCACGCGATGTCTCCCAGGAGCGTGCGATGCAGGCTCTTACTTCGACTCCTCAACAGCCAGCTGCATCTGTGAGTCCTGCTTACTTATATAACAGGTGCCCGTTGACAGTGCTACTTGTCTTTTGCAGGTAATGGACATTTAAAACTATAACACCTCACGACAACACCGCGGAAACGTGTGCCGACCAATAGATGCGTCATAGGCTATAGCGTTTCCAGTGTTGTTACCCAGTTTCGAGCGAAAAATGGCGTTTCATCTACACCGTGTCTAAAAAAACAAGCAAAATTATTTATGTTATAACTACGTCAAACTTCCACCAAATCTGACAATTTTTGGCACAATGATGGCAAATTGTCTAAAATTATATGAGGTGCACTCATTTTCCACCTCATCTAATTCATGTCAATGCACTACCATGTTTATCGCAGATGTTCCAAATTGTCACATAGCGCGGTAGGCCTAATTGTTAGTATCAGTTCGTCTGCATTTTCATCAAATGGTTTTTTCAAAGGAAGGTAACATTTTGATCAAAAATTTACGACAACTGAAAGGTTACACTGCTACCCATTTTCTTAGAATAATTCAGAACCAAAAACTAGACAAGAACACAAATTCTGACACTTCTGAAATGCACTGATATACAAACTTATAATTCTGCTAAATAAACCATATTTTGGTTTACTGTATGCTAATTAAGTCGTTTGAAAGGTTACTGCAGACTTATAATTACAGCGTTATGTAACAATTTGGAACATCTGCGTTTAACACGGTAGTGCATTGACGTGAGTTAGGAGAGGTGGAAAATGAGTGCACCTCATATAATTTTAGACAATTTGCCATCTTTGTGCCAAAAATTTTCAGATTTGGTGGAAGTTTGACATAGGTATAACAAAAATAATTTTGCTTGTTTTTTTGAGACACGGTGTATACTTCGCTCGTGGGTCGGTTAGGGTTAGGCACACGGTCGTGATGGTCGTGGGTCCATGGAGGGCTAGTTTGTTGAGTTGTGCTGTGTCTAGTTATTGTTTTGTTTGTCGTATGTCTGCCGTTTTGTGAATCAAATAAATAAATATATGTACAAATGAAAATAATAACAGTAATGAGGAAAAAGTGTTGTCTTCCTATTTCCCTTTAAAGGCATTCCGTATATTTTACTGCACCGTTAGTGACAGTTGGCCTGTCAAGGTATAAACTAAGAAACGTTACTGGTGCCATAAAAAGCTCAGCTGCTGCCACAGAAGCCGACACTTGTTGTAGTATATTACCTGACTGGTTGTATGCAGCGTGTGCGCCGGCGGCTACCAACTGTGACTACTGCGACGCGACAACTGGCTGCTGGCAGCAGCAGTGTGAGACTGGCTACGGCATCAACCTGCTGCCGTCTGATCTCTTCTGTCACAGTAAGTCGTAGAGGCGGTTCTAACGGGTGGCCACCCCCGGGCCAGGGGGCCACCCCCCTGTGGGAGCTGTGGCCCCTGTGCCCCTAATGAAACTGGTTGCAAGGTAGCAAGGTTACATAATACCTGTATTTACAGCGTGGCATCACATAGCTATTGTCAAATTACACCACTCACTCAATCATGTATTACGTCATCCGGAATTCTTGCCCCCCCAAATACAGATCTGGCCACCCCGCTGGCCACCCCAAACTGCTGCAGCTAGAAACGCCCCTGGCAAGTCGTCACTCAACCGGGTCCAGGCGGCAGATGAGAATGAGACACTGATAACTAGACGCCGAAGGCACCCGTAGATCTGGGCAGGGTCTAGGGTTGTTTGGATTTCCAATTATCAGGGGAATGTCGTCGTGACGGGTTTGGGGGTGAATACCTGGTGGGAAAACCAATCTGGTGCATTTTTGTTTAACAGGAGGCCGCTGTTTGCAAAAATTCATCAAATTATACTGCATAAGTTTAAGAAACAGAAATTAGCATAATTATGTTATGTACCGCCGTACGCTTTGTGAAGCACTTGGAGCAAATGCCCAATGCTCCCTTTAGTTAAAGGTGGAGTACGTGTCCCCAATGTCCCTTTCACTTCCACCGCGCCTCTGTAACGTGTGGACACATGTCATGGCTGACTTCTGTAATGACTGCACGTGTGCGTGTGCCCCGTGCAATTGCATATCTCTCCTTATCGTGGCGTATCATATCGTGGACACAGCTATACGCTCAAGATTTGACTAGGCTATGAAAAGAGAGGAAGCAATAATTGCGCTGTTTATTCCAACTGTGATGTTATCAGTGATGTTAGTGTAGACATTGATGCGTTGTGTCGGTGTGCTGCAGCATGCGGCGACGGCTGTAACATATGCACGATAGAAACTGCTAGCGGAACACACAACCCGACCTGCCTCTCGTGCAAGACTGGATACGTTCTCAGTGGAGGAAGTTGTCACAGTACGTAGTATACCTGCGATGTGTCTTTCTTTGTTAACGTTTCGCATTGCTGCGTTGTAATATGATAGCTACACCGTGTCTCAAAAAATGCACCAACTTTGAAACGGTATAGCTCAGAATTATAGTGATCTATTTTGGTGATATTTGGCAGAAATATTCAAATGTCTCTAGAATAGAGTTTGCATGCTTCAGTTTTCATGTAGGTTTGCTTTTTATCAATTTTTCGTCTTTCAAACCGGACACCGACAATAACGCCAATTTTGACGCTATAAGCACAAGCCAACATCAACGAGGTGAAATTTTTTTAAAACATGCACCTAAGCTCATAATATTTGGCACACATAATCTGCACGTTGACTGCACGTGTGCGTGTGCCCCGTATAATATACAAATAAATATATACAAATCTATAAATTACTGCTAATGCAGTTTTACTTAATTAATATTCGTTCTAAATTGCATCAGCGAAATTGACGAAAATTACGCGTCATTTTGCCTTGTTAACATGTCTACTGCTCCAAACTTTCTTGATTTCACCATTAATCTTGTTCTTCTTCCAACCTTTATCCAGAAATTCTGTCATAAACTGTCGAGCATTGTAACCTTTACAATTCATACAGATTTTTTTTATCAAAATATGCCTTCTTTAGGCTACTGAATGGCATCAGAGTTGCCGCGTTTGCTTGATACAGCGTTAAAATTTGCGTTATTTTCGTTGTCCGGTCTGAAAGACGAAAAGTTGATAAAAAAAAGCAAACCTACATGGAAACCGAAACATGCAAACTCTATTCTACAGTCTTTTAAATATATTTGCCAAATTTCATCAAAACTGATCCTTGCAATTTTGAGCTATACTGTTTCAAAGTTGGTGCATTTTTTGAGGCACAGTGTACATCCATCCAAAACGTTACGTCGTGTTTGTTTTTCATCGCTTTTCCAGTTGTTTAATAACTGCTGTGAAATGTTGCGACTTTGCTACGTTTCTTTGGCGTTCTTCGGTAAATAATAATGTGTGATACGTTCTATCATTTGACAACATTAAACGTCATCTGTGTTTATGTTATGTAAGTGTGTTGCACATTGTTTTTCCAATGATTCACGTCGGCCTACTTGTCATAAGCGGCCAGTATTGATGGCCAGTTGGCTCTCTGGTAGTCTCCCAGAAGTAGTTCTAATTTGATTATTTTGTATTTGTTCCGGTAAATAAAATTAAAATTTGTTGTTGTTATTGTCTATCATGGCCCCGAAGTGCCATCGCGAAAATTTTTTTAACGAGTGCACACTACATAGGCTCTAGTGTACACTAGTTAAAAAATTTTTTTCGCGATGGCACTTCGGGGCCACCGTAGTTCTCCAACGCCTATGGAGAATCGGCCTTGTAGTTGTCATCTTAGACCGACAACAAACTTCTTATTTCTTGAGGAACAGCTATTTTCGGGTTTCTGGTCCAGCGACTTTAGTGAGCTCATAACAGCGAGGTGAGGTGAATGTTTGACTGTTGTAACTCACTGCAGGCTGCGGAGCGCACTGCAGGAGCTGTACGGCTGTCGGGACTGCGGTCACGTGCACTGCTGGAATGTGTGAGTCTGGATACGCCCTCAACTCAGCCGCTGTCGACATCAACTCCGCCTGTGTTGGTAAGACATCAGCACATCAGTTCCATTCTATATGCAGTCTTCGAGTCTGGCTGTTCATCGTCGACGTTTTGTAATAGTTGTTTTGATAAAGTGTACAAAGCTTCGAAAATCTAGTAGTGTCACATATCGTGCCACATATAGTGTCACATTCACCAAGTCAAGCAGTTACGATTAGAATGCCAATAATACTCTGGTTGATTGTTATCAGCCCTTTGACGCCCACTGTTGCCATATGGGTACAGCTATAAAGCATCCTGTGCCAGACCGGGTTAAGCCGTCATTTGTGCTTTTTGACATCCAGGCATTCGGACGCTCAACCCTGAGCGTCAGAGTGCCCGGATGTCAAAAATTATAAATGACGACTTAACCCGGTCTGGCACAGGATGCTTTATAGCTGTACCCATATGGCAAAAGTGGGCGTCAAAGGGTTAAATATTTGTAGCACTTCTTGGATTCTATCTGCGTTAAGTTTTTGTTGAGCGTTTTTGTTGTTGTGCACTGCTTTGGGCCACCATAATGTTGTTCAGCTGTTGATTCCTGTTCACAGCTCAACTTTGGTGTGTCCCGCTGTATTCGTGCAAATTAAAATGAATGAAATGAATGATTGAAAGCGCCAGAACAATGTAGCTGTTGGTGTATGGCATTAGAAGCTTCTAGTCAAGACGTTGATGGGCTGTGGGCATGTGTGTGTGTGTCTGTAGCTTGCCCGTCAAAGTGCCACGAATGTACGTATAGCTCGACTCTGTCGAGAACTGTCTGCTCAGACGGACGATGCTACGTCAAACACACCAACGTGGCTGATGGAAGCTGTGGCGGTACGCTGACTCAACTGTCTCTTTCATTCGCTAGTTATACAGTCAGCCAGTCATCCGTGTGTCATTCAAATACAAATCCTTTGTCGTACGCCCCCCGCCCCTGGACACCTTTAAGGGCTTTACACTCTGTCTCATGCGTGTTATTCAGTAGACCACGGTGTCACATTGTTTCAAACAGGGTGCGCAATGTGCATTGCTCGGGTTGGCGGATTTAGCCCTGCCACTTTGACTACTTCTTTGCTCCTTTGCTCATCATCATCATCTTTTTCAGTTTCTTTTCGTAATTTAAATCTGAAGTGCTGTGATTTTTTTCACTTAAAATCGTTATATAGGCCTATGTCTGTATGTCTGTATGTCGTGGATACTTTGAAAAGCTGCGTTGGATACATACTAAATCTACTCTAATTTAAAAACATTTTATAGTGCGCAATAGACGCAGTAGTTAATGTGAATCAGACGCGCTATGATGACATTGAACCGTTCTAGGTAGGGTAGGCAACGGATATAACGTTCAGTTCAGATATAACGAGTGCAGTTTTGACACGAGATTTAAAGGAGCCGAGACTATTTTGCAGATTTATTGTCGGCCTAACAGACAGTAATTTTGTTCCAAACAGCTGGAACACAATGGAGAATGGATAAGGCAGTGGATACGTGCATAGAACTCCATTGTCCCAGTGTACAACTGATATCTGTGATCTTTTGCACTGGTAGATCACCGGCAGATTTATCAGTCGCGAGTAGCGACTGTCAAAGCTCTAATCCACAACTGCGCGTCATCCTTGTACGCGCTACGTGTACTCCGAAGCCACGTTGCGCTTCAGACAGTCTATCGAGCGGTTGTTGTCACCAGACTGACATACGCTATCAGTGCCTGGTGGGGTTTTACGATCGCCAACGCCTTGAACGTTTTTTTGAGACGTGGAACTCGCTCTGGTTTCTGTCGGCCTGATTGGCCTAGTGTCGAGACCCTCGCCGAGGATGCTGCTGATGTTCTCTTTGGTCGAGTTTTACGCAATGGAAATCATCTGTTATACACACTGTTACAAGAACAGTCATGGTTACAATCTACGTCACCGGCGACATAATCGAACTCTTGTATCTAATCACGACCAGCGAAATTTCATAGACAGGCAATTGCATTAGCATAGTTATAGTTACTATAACTGTATCTTCGTCCCATTCATTGTTGAACTGCGTTCAGTTCAGTTCTTATTATTAAACGAATATGTTATGTTATGTTATGTCTAGCCACAGCTCTAGCGTTGTACGTGTTGTGTGTGTACAGCGTGTACGTCATTCTGTACATCCTGCTCGGCAGCCGGAGCTGGCTTCTGCGACGCCGGAATGTGCATTACAGGTTACCGTCGCAACGCCGGCCTCACCTGCGAAGGTATCATACACTTCACCAGCCTACTGTATCACGCATACAGCAGTTTTGCCATTTTCAGAGCTTATTTGTCGCCTGCAAGCATGTCTGTCCAACGAATTCTTGTTCTTATATTGCTGATTCTATCCGAGTGCGTATAGCCATTTTCTGAGCTTCTACAAGGAGCGTCAAAAAAAGTAATCCCTTAGCTAAAATTCAGTATCTATGAAATTGTAGTAAATTTTCAGCGTAGTTGATTTAAAGATCGCCAGAACGATCACATAGTTTATTTCACCACCACCATATTAACAGTTTTGGGGCAATTTTTTGAATTCGAGATGCATTTTTGCAATTCTGTCAGTACACTAAAAGCAAGTAGCATTATTAGCACAGAGTCCAATATTATTTAGCGATGACGACAGGATAGAAGTTGCGGCTGGAGCAGGTGGATAAGGGGAAGGAAATCCCCAGCTGGGTTGAGCTCTTAGTGGGGATTAGAGGGTCGCCGACCCCTTTACAGACGTCAACAGTCTAATTACCTTTGTATCTTCTTCGTCTGAGCACGTTGACAAATGCAGTGCAGCAGTTGAGGTTCATCGGATGAAGCTGATTTCTGCCTTACCGTGACACCGATCAGTGACCAGCTAATTGTACTGTAGGGCCTAATTTTATCGTTCTTTGTGACCATGGCTTAAGCGTGAAGCTTAAGTGTAGACAGTGCTTGAGACTGTGTATTTGCAGCTTGTGATCCAAACTGCAATAAGTGCAACACGGCTGGGGCTGGCCTCTGTGACGCCGGACAGTGCAGGGCACGCTATGCACTCACCACCGAAAAGACGTGCCTCCGTGTGTATTATCTGCTGTCGTCTCTATCATAATAGAGTAGATGACTTACTGTTCTGCTGCTTAGTACATAATATTACAAATACAAAAATCAGCTTGTTATCAGTTTTCATAAAACCCGATGTCGACATCAACATAAAAGCAAAACCGGATAGTCAGCCGGACATCTGTAGAACCTAGCTAAATTATAATATGCAAGAATTGGCTGTACACATATTTTGTCCCGGTTCAGTCAATTACGTCTTCATTCCGGCCGACTAATAAGTACAGTTCCACAGTCCACGCAAGTCTAAAAAGTAAGTAACTGTTCAACACAACACCTTTGCTTCATATCACTCGTTATCTATGTCTCAGTAAGTTGAAACCCAGTCCCCTAAATAAACAATTCTATCGCTGGACACTGTTCCAGAAGATTTCTACAATCGCCTTGAGATCATGGAATTGCATTTTTTTCAGTTTGAACAGCCAAAACCCTAAGATCGCTCAAACGGGACTGTAGCATGGTACTCTGCAAAGTGTCTGTGCGCGAACGGTCAGAAGACCATTTTTTCATCGAAAATATTTGGGGGGCTCGGGCCCCATGGGCACGACGACACTACGATTATTGTAAGTGATCGGAGTCGAATGTACATCACGCTGGTGAGCTTGATAGGTGACGCAGTTTATTATCCCCGCCACACATAGACAGTAATGATGTCCGCCGTCCGTCTGTCTGTCTGTCTGTCACTAACATCGACAGTGAACTTGCGGCAGAGGGCGCCGCTGTCAGTCATGATGCGACAGTCTCTTGTTGGGACGTGGCGTACCGTCTCGACCATGAGGGCGATACATTTGTTACAGTCGCAAATCATGGTCTGCAGTGGGCTGTAAGTGTTGTTGGACAGTGGGGTAGAATTTTATTATTTATTTTATTTATTTATTAAATTCATGAACCAACACAGGTACAGCAAAATAACTCAGCAAAAGTATACAACAGTGCGGCCCATAGGCAGCTGCAGGACAAAATTAGCCACTTATATGCAGCGCCATATACATATACAAAAATATACAAAATATAATAAAAACGAAGCATTAGCGACAATGTGGAAAAAATAAAGATTATGATCGAATAAAATTTAACTAATGCTTGTATCACACTGCCCATACGGTTTCTATGGTCACGTGACCGTATTGACCGGACGGGTTTTTTGCTCTTGAGCACAAATTTCGTACGGTCAAGCCACCGTAGAGACCGTAGCACTGACCGTACGGGTCTGACCGTAGACACCGTGGGCTGTGTGTGATACAGGCTTAAGACAATCACAATAAACAGATTAAAAGCTGCAAGGGACCGCTTAAAAGAACTAATGTTGGTAAAATCGATTTTGGCCGAGAAACTATTCGCGAAGGTCGCGCTAAAATGTAGTCATGAGTTGTGACCTACAACAGCGACAAGAGTCAGGTTTTCAGTTCATGTTAACTCATCCGTCTGTTGTATCGTATCGTGTTGTTTTTGTTTGTTTTCACGAGTTTGTTTTTGTCTGAAGCTTGCGACCCGAACTGCAAGCAATGTACAAGCTCCGGAGCGGCTAAGTGTGACAGTGGCAGATGCGACGCTCGCTTCGCTTATGCCTCATCCACTCAAACCTGCCAAGGTGATTAATCAAGATCGCACTTCCGCATTGCTTATCCTGTGAAGATAACACTTTAATTTGTGAGATTGGTTAGCATACATTATTTTGTTTTTCGATTTTAAGTATTTTTTCTTTCTATGTGCGTTTGTCACGTTAATAAAGATTAGTTACTTAAGAAAGCCCAGCTATCGCCGACAATCTATCATTCTGAACTTCGGTAGGAGGGAAATGAGACTCAGATTTCAGTAGCCCTGTGATGCGTCGTCAAAACTTAACGTTTCGATGGTGACTGGTTGTGCAGCCTGTCCAAGCAACTGTCTACAGTGCACTGTCAACTCAGCGAGCGGAGCTGTCGAGTGTGACACTGACAAGTGTGCAAGTGGCTACGGACTCAAGCATTCCGACAAGACGTGTGTCGGTAAGCACCACAACATCACTTGCTTACTTGCCGCTGACGTCATACTTCGTGATGTCCAGTAAACTGACTATAATCTAATGGGATTGGGAATTATCAGTTGGTAGGCCTAGCTATTGATTACGGATGCTTAGAGTGTGCATTTTTTTGCCAAAAAACACGGCTGTATCTCTGTAAATTGTTGTCTTTTTTGTCGTAATTCCTTTATTCATACGCGTGTTATATTCTAGTGATTTGAAGTTGTAAATAGGCTAGTGGAAGAAGTAAGACATCTGCACACTGCCCACCTATAACCTGTAGTCTAGATGATGTCCTGAAATATTTGTATTTAACGTCAAAGTTTATGTAGTTTTCTTCGTGTTCAACTTCAATCAGTCCTTTGGAGCAGCAGTGTGTGTACTATTGAACTACTATTACATGTGCGAAAAAAAGAGGTTACGAATCTAAGCAGTCTCACAAGACCACGTGCTTTAAAATCCACTTTTGCTGAAAACTGGCTCTTACAGCAATTTACCGGCTTAGTCTATAACGTGCAACCGTAAAACTAAAATTGAAGAAATAAACAAAAACCGAAAACCAATTCGATCCGAGTCCTATAGACCACGAAGACAGTCCTTAGGAAACATTACTGTGGGGCGGAAAGGCTGTGTGGAACAGAGAATCACGCTGGTTTGGTTGATGAAGGCTGGCGAATGGTGATGTGTTCAGAGTGTCCGTTCAACTGCCTGACGTGTCTGGACAATGGCGACGGTGTGCCGACAATGCGCTGCAAGACGTGCAAGTACCAGTACGTGTTGAACGAGGGAGACTGCGGCGCCTGTCCACGCCACTGCCTCAAGTGTACGGAGTCGAAGAACGGTCTGACGTGCACCCAGTGCAAGAACGAGACCGTCATGATGTCTGACGGCACTTGCGAGCGTGAGTCGACTTACCAATAACACGAGATGATCTGAAATTATGTGCAATTCTGACTATCACATATACTCGTATGTCAAGAAGAATCTGTTGAAATGCGGTTTACATGAAACTGCACAGTTTCACCAAGAGGAACTAGTAATAATAATCCTATGACGTCCACTGTTGTCATATGTGTACAGCTATAAAACATCCTGTACCAGACCGGGTTAAGCCGTCATTTGTAATTTTTGACATCCGGGCACTCTGACGCTCAGCCATGAGCGTCAGAGTGCCCGGATGTCAAAAATTACACATGACGGCTTAACCCGGTCTGGCACAAGATGCTTTATAGCTGTATCCATATGGCAACGGTGGGCGTCAAAGGGTTAATTTTTCGGGTGAAACGGTGAATGTTCAGGGTTGGTTGGTTAGCCGAGAAGACACAAGATACACACACACACACACACCAACACACACTATCTGGAAAATGTACTGAGTCGATAAAACGTACATAAACATTAAAATGTTCCGCGATCACGTCATTAGCCGGACTTCCTGTTTACGGTTTCACCGTTTCTATTACGGTTGACGGGGAAAACACTGGCGTGCGAAGGTTCATTGGCTATTGTATGTCAATGCGCGATAGCTTATTCGTATGGTCTAATGATATCCGACGGCTGTTGAGGGTACAGCTGTTTCTTTCAGCCGACCGTACTTAGTACGGTACAGTCGCGCTTATGCGACAGGCTTGCGTCCGTCTGTCTGTCGTCTGTGACGTTATGTATTGTGGCTAAACGGTGCGTCCTAGAGCAAAACTTACTATTGAGAACCTAAAGGAAGTCGTATATGAGAAATCGATTGGTACCAAAATGAATGACCTTGACCTTTGTTTAGAGGTCGTATAAGGTCACGTCAACCATTGCGTTACATTTGATGTCGAATATCTCGGAAATCGTTAGAGATAGAGGTTTGGTTCCAAAGGACCACCAATAGGAAATGGCTTATGGGCTATCAAATGGTCACGTGACCGATGACGTCACTTGACCCTGAAAGGTCAAACTCGTGACCCCAATACGCTTAGAGCGCAATATCTCGAAAACGGCTGGAGATAGAGACTCCGTTCCAAAGGACTACCAATAGGAAATGGCATATGGTCTATCAAATGGTGACAATGACACTGACACTGAGTTTTATTACACACTTGCGGCTATTAGCCGAATAGCTGAATAACAAACTAGCAATACAAAATAGGAAACATATGCAAATAAAGGCAGTGAGAACAATAACAATAACAC
>Ga0056114_1000665_pt1 | contig 12978 bp, 10 predicted proteins | sample WorMetHERISLAND1_FD_77005 | JGI IMG/M metagenome (GOLD analysis project Ga0056114, IMG submission 77005) | Marine gutless worms symbiont microbial communities from Max Planck institute for Marine Microbiology, Germany - Olavius loisae HERON... ...
AATTTTCGACCATCTTTTTTATAAAAAGCAATATCTCAGCAATGGACAGACTGGTTGTCGTGAAATTTCACACAAACATTGCAAATAGATGGCTTTTCATGATACAAAGAAAAATAATGGCTACTATTCTCTATTCATAAAGTTATTTGGACATGTTTAGGGGGGCCGTTTTTTCCGGACACGGTGTATAATAGCCAAACGTGATTTCTTAACCCTTTGACGCCCCGTGACTGTTGCCATAAGGGTAGAGCTATAAAGCATCCCGTGCCAGACCGAGCTAAGCCGTCATTTGTAATTTTTGACATCCGGGCACTCTGACGCTCAGGACTGAAATTTTAGCTTTGATCATGGAAGGATTGCGACTGTCCGGGGAGCGTTTGTTAAGTTCAATTCACAGTCGCTGCATGCAGGACTCTGGAGTCGGTCGCTTCGTTCAGGAATGAGCGTCAGAGTGCCCGGATGTCAAAAATTATGAATGACGACTTAACCCGGTGTGGCACAGGATGCTTTATAGATGTACCCATATGGCAACAGTGGGCGTCAAAGGGTTGAGTGATGAGCATACTGAATGCAAGTAGGCCTATAAGATATTCGCTCAACGAAGCGGCCGCCTTCAAAGTCCTGCAGCGACTACAATCATGTGAGTTGGACTTGACAAACGGTTCCTGGACAGTCGCACTCCTTCCGTGATCACGGCTAGAATTTCAGAATTTCAGAAGAAAAAATACATTCATTTGTAGTATATTGGGTCTGAAGTTTATATTGAAATGAAAAGTTAAGCTCAGACGCTGATACTGAAACAAAAAGTATTATTATATATACGCTATATAACAAGCTTTATTCACCGAAATCGGTAGCACAAATACACATATACAATAACTAAAAATTCTTAACTAAGGCAAATAAAATTAATAATGAAAATAGTTTTATTATCGCGCGACAGCATAGCATATATGCTTAGCGCGCTATGTGCTATCGCCCGTCCGTCCGTCTGTCCGTCTGTCTGTCTGTCACACGGTTGAATCAGTCAAAAACGGTTATTTATAAAATTTTCACTACACGGTAGCCCTATCCCTCTAGTTTTTGCAGGGTAAGTGTCATCCAGAAACTTTAACGGGTTCCCCCCTAGCGGGACCATCAAATAAGAGAGGGGTGGAGAAAACAAGCCATTTCGAGCTTTAAACGTCAATATCTGGAAAACGGTAGGATATACGTCCAAAGTTACTATTAATGACCAGTAGGAAGTTCATTATGCGCTTTCGATTGACACCAAGATCGATGACCTTGGATGAATTTGAACTGTTCGAATTTTCGGAGAATTTCACAGATTTGGGAGGCAACAACAAATGTGTGATCCGGACAAATGAAGATAGCGACAGAGTTGTAACCCACTGAAGCCTGACGGTACTTTTAACATTATGTTCCTTGCGTTGATTCGCCTTAGATTTCTTCGCTAGGGGCCTTCATACACGCACTGCTATCGCGCGCTTACCTTAGCGTTAGCTAGGCTTTCTTGTGGTTACAAGTTACTACACCGCTGTTATGCAGAGTAATTTTGTTACCGCCATCAATTGCAGACAATATACTCATGCTCTAACGCACTTTGTCTTTCATTGGTTTCTGACACACGGTGTGAAGTTCACCATGAAGTCATGAGCAGGCGGGCTTTGGGTGTAGGACATCTCTCCGGACACTTCGTCCCTCAGACATTCCCCTCCCGGACAAAAATCTCCGTCTGACGACTTTCACGTTGTTTACGACGAACAGATTCATTTGGCCGAAAGTAGTACTAATACAACTTTGCTTTATAAAACGAAACTTCTAATTGCCTTGATGTTTCGGTCTCTATCATGAGGAGAAACCCAACGACCTAATATAGTATGTCAATGGAAGAAACCACTGGAAGGAACTGCTAATTCTTCTTACGCTTAGTTTATGGCACAGTAACTAGGCTATCAGGTGTACCCGAAAAACGGTCGCACGCGTGAATGAGTTGATAGCTTCCCTCTTCATGTTTCCGCGCCTCTGATACCTTAACAGGTCTTTCGCGCGTTATAAATTCGTTACTTACTTACTTACTTACTTCATGGCTCGTTGTCCTTCCTTGAGAATGTGTATGGCCTCCGCCTCCTAGTCCTTGATCCAGTTTTTTGGGCAGTTTTCCGTGATATGCCTTTTACTGCGAGCCTTTCTAGTTTTATGTTTCATTTAGAACAGTTTTAAAATGAGTGATACACCTTAAAGTTACGCATGGTTCTGATAAAAGCAGCGGCTATTCGACAAATCACATGTATACCAGCTACTCAAGTGGCAATTGCTATTGTTGTCTGTTCATGCTGAACACGTAATTTGATTGACTTTAGTGTAAATATCGATCAGTAATAAGCTATTTAAATTATGCCATTGGCTATTCGACATCGGAGATAATTATATCACGACTGTCGGTGCACATACAGCGTATGTGACTGGACGTCAAGTGCCAGCTGCTAGTGACATAGTTAGCAGACATCAAAGACTATGTCATCATCAAGTGGCGTCTTGCTGTCAACAACGGGACGACGCCATGCAGAGTCTTCCAGCTACCGACTGTTTGACTTGGAAAGTTCTGGCATATCTTCTGGTCGTGACGACCTGGTATCTATTGGAGGAAATAATGTCGCGTTTAAGAAACAATATTTTTCTTGCAGTTTTTTTTTGACGTATCCGTTTGCAGATGGGTTCTTTTTAGTGTTATAAACTCAAAAAGTGTGAGACACATTACAGCTAGGTCCTTTCTCGTAATTGTGGGGTTCTACAGTGCAGCGGCAGGGCCTGAATACGACAATGGAGAAAAAGTATGCTGGTGGCAACAGATAGGCGCAGATAAAAGGCAGAGCTTGATGTTAATATTATTTTCCATCGAGTGACTGATAGAGAAAAAAATACCACAAGCTCGCCAATGGCAGTACACCTCGCAAACCAAAAATGCACAAATACGCAATATGTCGGCGTTGTGACTGATTTTTTTCCTTTCAACCATTACATTTGAAAGTTATTCTCTCATTTCTGCTCCATGCAGGCTATAATAGAGCCGAAATGTTCCGCTTCAACTCAGGCTGAAGGTATACCTGCACGTCTCACAACCGACGATGCGCTCAGACGACAAACATCTGTTTCAGTGTGAGCGGCTGGTGTGATGCGCTGTGATGTACGCGAACGGTGATCAGCAATATAATGCTAATTAGCGCAAGGCATTCGGTATGACATTGAAGACACGCTTCAGCGGGTCTCACGAAGGCCGGGTCTCGCTTCACTGGTCTGGTCTCGCTGTAGTCGGCAGCAGATGTTGACCCGGCACCAGTGCAGCATCGCATGCGTGGTTTGCCGACAACGACGTGGAAAGAAGACATGCCCATTGCCCGGGGTATGATAGAACTGCTGTGCGAGACGGGTGACAGACTATTCAAACGGCAGTCATCAAGCAGCCGTTTTCCCTCGTTCTCGTCCGTTTGTAACTCGATATATGCAATTTAGCCTGTTCACTATACGTTTATCTCTCTAAACTTGCCATTCGGCGAATCCACACTTAAATCAATACAGCCTTCTGTGGCTCAGCTTAGAATAATGAACGCGTTTATTCGCTAAAAAGCAGACAATAGTAAGTAAGTAAGTAAGTAAGTAAGTAAGTAGTCTTTAATGAACCAATGACAATCGCATAGGTTTTACAACAAAAAAAAGCAAATCATCAAAGAGACACCGATAAGCAAAATACAGTATAATATTAGCTACACTACACACAAATCATGTGAATGTAATCCGTCTTTGATGATTAGTGTGAATAAACAGACAAAAACATAAAGTACTAGACCATGCTAAATAAACATCTATTGACTAAAAGATATTTTTAACCTGGGTGGTACTGAGTGATAAGTGTGTAATCGTATCCCCTTCCCATATGCCTGAGATTCATTGAACGATTGAGTTTTTCTGGGAGCAGGTAGTGTAGACATACTATAAGCAATAGAACGGAAAAGGTGGGAATCATGTTTGTCTGAATGTCAAAAACTGTAGTAACAAGTGCATGGCGATGGGATTTGTGGAAGAATTTGTGGGGACGCTGAAAATGCGAGACATGAAATTGCGGAACAAGAAAAATCGGCACCAAACTGCAAGGATGGAAAATGCGAGACATGAAAATGCGGGAAACGCTTTTCTGAGCAGCTATCCACAACCGGCACTCCCAAGAGGTACGGTGCTCTGCGGTGAGTTCCACACAGCAATTGCCGATAGCCACAGTGTCGGTGCTCACAGTGGCAGGCTGTGAGCTGACGACGGCGACGACAGCTCGGACAGCGACGACGACGACGCTACCGTGACCGACACCAACAGCCAGACCGAAAGTCAGGTCGTCACCGCACCAGACACGCCACCGGAGACAGGCACCGACAACTGCGAGGTGTGTCTGCTGGCGCCTCGAAACCCTCGAATCGTGCTGGTGCCGTGTGGCCACCAACGCTTCTGTTCTGCTTGTGCCGAGCCGACCGTGTGCGTGACGAGGGACGCGGTTGTCCTCTATGCCGTGCGGATATCACTCTCATCCTGAATTTGTACTGAGAAACTAACTATCAAACTGAACTAAATGTTGAAAGTTGCAAGTTCGCGTACGTGGTATATTTACGTACACTTTCACTCTATTGTCCAGTTTTATTGTATGCCGGAAATAATATTTATTGGACGTTGAACGATACACTTGCTGTAGGCACATAAGAATTATGTTACTTACTGATTCGATTGAACTAATACGTTAATATACTCGAAGTGTCGACTGTTGTTGGATCAATATATCGTTTATTGTTTTCAACGAACGAGCACATGTTATTCGTGTAGTCGCTTTTTCTTTCCCGTATTTTCATGTGTCGCGTTTTCATGTCTCGCATTTTCAGTCCCCCCGAATTTGTTGATCATGCTTTTGAGAGTAATGTAATAGCAATGAGTCCGGCGAAGGCTGGTATGGCATAAGTTATTTTAGAGAGTATGAGAGCCTGGAAAATGATGTCTAAGCACTGAGTCGACAGATTCTGAGATTTGAGCTGTGATAGCAAATGGTTGATGTGCTGATCAGTGACAAATAGACGCCAAGGAGCTTGATGGAATCAACTCGTTGAATGCCAGGAAGAAGAGGTGGAAATGCACAAACTTTGATATGACAGGAGATATTGCACTGTGTATTGCCAGTTTTATTTCAATTAAAAGAACACTGAGACCATAGCGAAAACTGAATTACAATCGTTTTCTGTTAACGACTTAGAATGTGTTGTATTTTAATGAATGTCCGTTAATGCTAGCAAGCTCACATCTTTGGAATTAATATTTTCCTTTCCACTGGCCGCATCTCGACACGTCACTGACTTACTAGTCGACATAATGGAACAACACGGTTACAGGTCCGTACGTCAGCGAACAAATCGCATCACTCGGTCCAACTCCATTTCCGTCGCCACGCCACGCCATTGACTGATGTCCAACAGAAAGCTGCGCTAGCCAGCTTGCCATACGTCGGCAGCTTTGACAGTTTCGCTGACCGAATTGCAGCTAGCGAAGTCGGCGAGGCGAGATGACGACGTACGACGTATCACGCGTGCAGGCACAAAACGTCACATACGACGTCGTGCACGCCTGCGTGTTGGCGGGCCGCGCGCCCCGCCGGAAATTGGCGTCGCGCAACGCCGTAGAAATGACACCAGCCACGCCAATATCAAAGATGTTCGTGGCCACGATGACGACGACGGCTCGGTGATTTATCGGCGCCGCCGTCGTTAGACCGACTAATTCCATATCCGGGTCGCTGTGACGTCATGTTTTATTCATCGACCGCGCGCCAACCAGTAAAATCCACGCGACGATCAGCATAGCGATCCGCCGTTGTTGTCGGCGCACGTGCAACTATGGCGCCTCCAGACACAATAATACGCCGTTTAACGATGATTTAGTGTTATTTTATGTGCCGATGCAGTTAATTCTGCATCGCTCAGACGATCTTCTACGATTTATTAGCTGCATTTCATACAATAAACGTACGTCGTTATCACGTGTATACGAAATAAGCACCGTACTGAGTACGGTCTGTCCTAAGCGTAATGATTATTTATACTGGACTTTAAAAACGACTGTCATAATAACTGATATTGTTTGAAGTTTTAACACAGTACATTGAGCGCGCGTAGCGCGCTGGGGTTTTAAGTTGTTAGACGTGTCATTTCACGTTATATAAATACAAGAAAGCCAAGCTATCGCTAAGGTAAGCGCGCGACAGCAGTACGTATAGAAGGCCCCCAGCGAAGAAATCATCGTCAAATCAATACGCAAGGAACATAATGTGTCTATCTTCATTTGTTTATAGCTGTTGTTGCCTCCCAAATCTGCGAAGTCCCACGAAATTCTCCGAAAATTCAAACTTATAGCAGTTCAAGGTCATCCAAGGTCATCGATCTTAACGTCAATGGCGTTTTTGAGATACCGGCGCATTTAGTACGAAAATAGCTTGTTTTCCCCGCCCCACCCTTGTTTGACGCCCCGTAGCGGAGGAACGCCTAGCGATATCTACGTAATCTATACACCACTGACTACAATTCGTCGCTAAGTACGGCTCTATCTTCATTGGTTTACATGTAGCTGTTGTTGGCTCCCAAATCTGCGAAATCTTGCAAAATTCCGAGAGAATTCGAGTTTAAAACAGTTCAAGGTCATCCAATTAAGTCATCGATCTTAATTGGTGTCAATTGAACGCGCATATGCGACTTCCTATTAGTGATTAATAGTAACTTTGGCCATTACCTCTTAAATCGTTTTCGAGATGTTGACGTCTAAAGCTAGAAAATGGCTGTTTTACCCACCCCTCCCTTATTTGACGCTCCCGCTCGAGGGGGGCCCATCAGAATTTCGGGATAAAACTTACCCTGCAATATGGATGTATGGGGCTATACGTATGGTGAAAATTTCATAATCCTAACTTCAACCGTTTTTGGCTGATCCACCCGTGTGCCAGACGGACGGACAGACAGACGGACGGACGGACGGACGGGCGATAGCATAGCGCGCTAAGCATATGCTATATGCTAGTCGCGCGCTAAAAATATGATAACGAAGATAATTATAGCGTTGATAATATTTATAAATTCACTATTCATATCTACATACATCTACCAAACAGTGATTCATAATCTTTAGGCAATTGTTGCAAAATTAGCCTATCGACTTTTCGCAGTCTTGATAACGTTTGCTCGTAGTTACCATTAGTAGATGAAAGGTTTGCTCTGTACATGATGATGTTCATTTTGTTGAAACAGAGAACCACCTGCGTGTTATACTATTGTTTGTTTGTGTGATGTTCGTTTTACAAGTTTGTGATAATAATGACGATTTACAAACCTAAATCAGAAAGGAAAGAGAAAGAAGAGAACCGTGTCAAAGAACTAGAAGTAGTTTCCACAGACAGCGACGACGACGCGGTGTGTACACTGTAATGTTTACCTTTGCACGACAGTAATTGTTTCACCTGTTTCACCTGTATTACCCACCGAGTAAACAAACCACAGCTGTGTGAACCAGTAACGTATATGTATATTTCTTTCCTTTTTTCTGTACAAATACAAAATGGCTTATTACAAATTGTTCATTACTAGTTTATCATATGCATTTGTGCTTATTTTATGATCTATTAAAATAATTGAGAATACCGTACATATGTGGAGTAGCCAAAACGTCCGTCAAGTTAGATGCTTATTTGATATTTGATAGCCAAAGCTGTACAGCAAAAAACACTGTTTTATTAACATTTATAACAAAGTGTCTATACACGGCATGGGCATCAGAAGTCATCCCTTTGCTCTGTGAATTATAGCCTTGAAGCAAGTGTAGTTAAAAGCATTCAATTGATGGTGCTTGCGTTTTAACTAAATAGCAGGAAACGTTTGCGATATATCCAGTGGGTGAAACATCTTGGGGGCGAAACGTCCAGGGAGCGAACTGATTAAAGGGCAAAATGCCCAGTTACCACTAATCCAATCAAGAGATTCCAAGCATTGCTGCCTGTTATAGCAATATGTACGCTTTTGGCTGTTATGAGGGTCTGTACCACCTACCACCCAAAATGTCAAAAAGTTGATGACTATGCTCGGTGTCTTCCCGATTCGCCAAAACCTGATTCGGCGAATGACCAGTCACCTATACAGACCGAGTTCAAGCCTGGGACCGGTGACTGGATTTGGCATGGATTTCTTATGAATATATTATGAGATTATTTTTTTGGCATGACATAGAGTGTTCACCAGTGTCCTTTTTAATCTGTGACTTTTGGCTATTTCCGTGAATATGAGCATAAACAGAGAGTGCCATATTGACTGTCGGTGTGGCTGATTTGCCTGGCTGACATGACCTACACCCTGCACACAGAGTGGGCAAGTAAGGTGGTGATAATGCACCATGTGCTCAGCATGACTATGTGAGCAGCCTGCTGTGCATACTTGCTACAGGTGACTGCAACTGCTTTACAGAGGATGACGCTACACATTTATTGGCCCCATTCAGAACAGTGACTTGAGCCGAGCGAGCGGCTTCATCATTGGCAGATAGGAGAGATATGCACTGCCCAGAATGACAGTGTGGAGGAAAGCATTTCTTACTGTTGTGCAGTGCTGCTGTGAGATCCTTCTCATTTAGAATGCAGTGATGTATTTACAAGGCCATTTGCCTGTTATGAGGCTGGTGACCTGATGCAGGCTTAGAACTGTACACGTTTTCGCTGTATATCTTTTAGACATTTAAGATCTATTTTTTTCCATTTTAGGTTTATGTCAGCCTGTTTATTTTCTGTCTGCTGTATCAGCAACTACCAGTGTTGTGTGTGTGTGTGGACATTTTTGTAGGCTTCTGACGATGGTGATCAAATGAATTTGTATTCAGTCAAAACAAAGAAACAGACAATGTTTGGCCGTCGCAAGACAAGCATTCTTACACTGTTTACTACTTTGCTGATGGTCTTTGTTATTCTTACTGTGCTTATTTCTGTGTTCTGGCATCGAAAGCCTGTGTCTGTCAAGGTTGGTAATTTATTAGTAACTTACATTTATTTAGTTATATTGAGCAGAGCCTTGTTTAGGGCCCTGCAGCACCAACAATTATTGTGGTTGAGGGTCACAGACCTTGGAAGGAACTGCAGAGGGTTAATACGTTGTGGATGCTCCGTCTACCAACGCCTTTAAGAATCGTCTTGACAAGTACTGGAGAGATGATATGGGCATTTGAAGCATCTGCTTCTTTGCTCATTACTACACAAGTAACAAGTAACAACTAACAAGTATTAAGGGTCGTGAGAGGCCGCAAGAAATATCTAGTGGGTGGTCTGCAAGGTCACCAAACATGGCACTGATATTGACATGTTTAATTTGTTATTCACTTTTTAGATGGTGTTGCCTTTTGCATACTTTCAGAGAATAAGCAGCATAGTTGTAGACATTATATGTATTTTTCATAAGGGCTATGTGCTAATTCCAGTTTAGTTAGAACGTATGGCAACTGAGTTAACCCTTTGACGCCCACTGTTGCTATACGGGTACAGCTATAAAGCATCCTGTGCCAGACCGGGTTAACTTGTCGTCATTTGTAATTTTTGACATCCGGGCAGTCTGACACTTAGGGCTGACACAGGATGCTTTATAGCTGTACCATATGGCAACAGTGGGCATCAAAGGGTTAATGGTTGGCAGTGTTAACCACGTAGGTAGTGCACTACTGGTAGGTAGTCTGTTTATGCATAGAACTCACCATTTTGTCATAGCAGTAAGTTGTCATGGCCTCTGCCGACACTATTTTGTCTATGCATGGATAAACTGGTTGGCATCCATGAAACATATCAAGTTTAGCTGAGTTCGTCTCGTTACTTTAACGTAGAGTGGCTCTGTTTGTAAATTTGATTATTTTTAAAAACACAGTCTAGGGAACACCACTGAAATTAGCTCCAGGTCTGCAGTCATTGCTGCTGTTCGTTTATACTTGATACAGGTGTTCGCGAGAAAGTATGGGTAACCTGCCTCCGTGGATTTTGAACCTGTACCGAACTAAGTGGGCACTGGTGTTTTTTTTTGTTTCTGGCTACGTGTGCTAGATTAAGCTGACCACACTCAGCTTTTCAGTCTACATTAACTCTTCCATCGTATCGTATCATTCATAACCAGTGCCATTTGCAAACACGCACTTTGAAAATAGGTTAAATTATAAATTAGTTACCTTTTAAAATGTAATAAATAATAATAGTGGACACATTTTGCACTATACACTTTTGATGAAAACAAAAAAGACAGTGTTTCTGTTATATATGGAACAACAAATAACTTTTCTTGATCTGCATTGCTTTGTTATGCCCAAGAATTTATGTAACTGCTTAATACCAAATAATGTGTGATATTTTTTACTGATATTTGATCATACTGTGGTTCTGAATTTATACTGGTAGACGTAGACAGTGATAGCTGGTTGAGCTGGAATAAGCCACTTGTCCCTTTCATTATCACAACCACATGTTTTAAAGTAATTAACATTATTATAATTATTATTGTACTACTTTTACTTTCAGTTCTTGTTTATTGGTATCAGATTCCAGAGTTACACCAGGATAGACTGGGTTTCCCAAACTGAAACTTTCACAACTCCCGAAGCACGTTTTTACATGGCTGGATGTCATCCTATCACTAACCAAAGTGATGTAGTGCTGACACAACTGGGCCATGGACAAAGAGTTTTTGCTACAGATGTTTAGACTGTAAATCTTCAATTTATCACATAATAGATAGATTCATGTATATTGGTGGTATTGACTGTCATATGACTATTTCCCGTGTATTTATTTGTTTTCTGTGTGATGTGCATGAAAAATGTTCAGCCATATATCGGGTTGGTCCGCATGCAATACCATTTGTGGAAAGTTGGTGGAGAAAGATCATTGAAGATGGAAGGAGAATTTCACCAACAGGTGGAGATTGATATTAACAAGGAGGATTATGAGAAGTTGAGTGTGCCACCGATACTGAAAGCCCAACGTGCTACGATATTGCATGATTTTAAACGGGTTTGTGTCATATCGTTTACTGCTATGAGCATTTGAAGTTTGACAATGGGTTTTAGATGTTCAGCATTCTGTTCAGTCACAGTATTATGCTATTGTAATTCTGTCTGATAAGAAGTGCTGAGTACTGGGGTAATTGTGATTTACCATTACCAGTGGTCTTAGTAACCCTGAAGCAGTCATACTATTCGAACTTTTCTTAGTTTTCTGAATAATATTATGATGTCATAACAAATACAGGCCATACTGCATGTATCAAAATAGTGCAAGATAGAGATGTCATTACTACGTGACCTGTCAATTGTATAGCACCATCTCCAGTGAACTCTAAAATCATTTTATCACTTCTGTCTACACAGAGGTGCTTTTCCAGTTTCTGTATAGTTTATTGACTTTGCTATTTTTGGCTTTTGTTGTTGCAGCAGTGGTGTAGGCATCGTAAATTATTCATAACATTTTATGTCAGTTGAGTGATTGATTGATCATCAATGAATCATGTCTAAGCAAAGCAGATTCTCCTGTAGCTGTTGAGTGAACAGTGAATGCTGTTGTCTGTGAAGAAACTTATGTTGTAGAGCTAACTGTTTACCTTTACATGTGCTATAATGTGAATATGACAAAATACAGAAAATACAAGATGCACTTCACAGTGTAGGAAATCATGTTTGCTGTCTGTTGTTTTTGTTTACGGACAAGCAGATGATATCAAAACTCTATTAACGAATGTCAATCTATTTGAGAGTATTTGTATCAACTTTGTGTCGGCAGAAATTGACTGCAATTGTAAGCCTTGATCGTGGCCATTGCTTTGTTCTTCCTCTCAATACCACATTTGTGACACCACTCCGTGAATTTTATCAGCTGGCTAAAAATATCGAGGTTTGTCTATTTATAGTTTCTTCAGTGTATGTTGTAATATTGTTGTTCATTTTTCACCAGGTGCGTTATTATTACAGGTATCCTGTTCATTTGTTTGTTACACTGCTGTATTGTAACAACATCGTGTAACATACCATCAAAATTAATTCACTGTGAGTATGGGTAGCTCACAGTTCCGGTTTTGTCAGCACTGAGTAAACATTTTGGCATATTTTTACTAAAGGACTGGTAGAATTGATTTAATCGCCAGTTACTTTTAACAAGGAAGCGGAAAGCCGTGCTGCCACAAGGAAACCACGCGATGCCGAAGCTATTCTTTTCGGTTTAAAGTTCGCCATGTATTCATTATAAGAGAAGACAAGCTTTGAAAGCCCAGGCTTCAGAGCTCCAAACATGTTGGCACAAAACAGAATTTAACGCAAAATGGCGATTAAACATGTTTGGAATTAGTTGAAATGCAATGAAGAACAAATACTGCATCATAATTTAGGCGATAATTTTGTTAACGTTTTGACGATGTAGCGCATCTCGCCGATTCCAAATAGTCGGCGGATTATGTTCCTAAACTCTACTTCCCGCACTTCTATGCGGGTCACATGCCGTGCACGGCGTGCCGCTGCGTAAACATACTCTACAGTAAATAAGTAAGAAGAAAATTACTCGAAGGCATATCGCAATACTGTAATGTATAATGAACATTCAAGCCATTCAGAGTAACCCAAAGTCATATATCTTGGGGTTAGTGAAAAGGCGAAAAGGGATAAAATAATAGTACATAATAACGTTGTCCTCATTTCTTAACGTGCTGAAGACGTAGCGTTGAAAGCCATGAAAATCCATGTTTTCGATTACCCCACTGTCGTTTGAACCCTCTCTCCAATGAACCCCCTCGAATATCGGCACAAACCTTATATTGGCAGAAACTAGAGTCATTGGGCTACATCTTTGTCGCTGACAGTATAGATCTATCTTCATTCAAAATTTCACGGTGAGCTCTGAAA
>Ga0056114_1000666_pt1 | contig 12968 bp, 12 predicted proteins | sample WorMetHERISLAND1_FD_77005 | JGI IMG/M metagenome (GOLD analysis project Ga0056114, IMG submission 77005) | Marine gutless worms symbiont microbial communities from Max Planck institute for Marine Microbiology, Germany - Olavius loisae HERON... ...
TAGGGGACTTGTTGTGCTTTATATCTGTATCCTCTAATGTGTATTATTGTTATGTATATGTGTATTTTGTTGTTTGCGTTTCTGGTTTTCCTTGTAGCTTTTTCCTTCAGTACTTTGATACTGTTGATTGGGTCTTTTGACCTGTAAAAACCATCTCCCATATAACCTATACTGTGTTGGCGAGGACATAAAACACTAATCAATCCAATCCAATCCGTCATTTGTAATTTTTGCTATCTGGGCACTGACTCTCAGGGCTGAGCATCAGAGTGCCCGGATGTCAAAAATTACAAATTGTGGCTTAACCCACTCTGGCACAGGATGCTTTATAGCTGTACCTGTGTGGCAACAGTGGGCGTCATTGTTTGTGTGAAGACTGCTGAGTGATTGACTGTGTTGTGATCCAGGATGAAAACAACCCTTTCAGCGAGTCGTTTCAGCAGCGTGAGAGGATGGAGAAGTTACAGCAGCAGGAAGAACAGCGTCTCCAGATGCAGCGTCACTTAGAACAGCAGCAGCAGCAGCAGCATAGTGGAGACCAGCAGGAACATGAGATGACAGCTGGTCAGTTCTTTGATGACTTTGATTCTCAGGTCGAGACTGACTCCCTCAGAGTTGACCTAACGACTCCTCAAAGTTTACCTATTAAAGCTGTCTCAGTGTCCACCCGTCCACACGTCCACAAAAAGTTCTTCCGATTTGAACAAAATTTGGTTTGTAGGTAGAGGTTGATGAGTGATACATGACAGTATGCCGTATAATCCGATCCAAGGTCAAGGTCACAGAGGTCTGAAATGTGCAAAAAATGGTTGATTTAAAAGGCTATCTCCTACAGCAGTATGAATGTAGTCAAAAGCCTAAGTGTGAATTATGGTACTCCACGACAATACCTAATTTGCAACTAGACAGATTTTTGACATTCGTCGTCGTTCAGCATCACGTGATGTTCAAACTTAGGGTGTTCCACCTTTGGCAAACGACTATTGCCTCTCATGAGGAGTCCCACATGGGGCTTAATTATTCAGTTAATAGATGTTGAATTGATGAATTCACATCTGTTGCCATACTGCTGTTGACTAGTGTGTCTACATGGTTCATTACAGTGAATTATCTGCTTATTTCATCGTCTATCGTCTGCTCTGATGTGTTACAGTAGCTCGTGCGGTGTATCCCGCTGACAGTCAAATGCACGTCTATACACCTCGGCCGCCGTCAGAAACACTACCTGCTGCCGTCAGTCATTCTGCTGGTGCAATGTACTCGTCGCCGTCAACACATACGACCGCACCAACACAGCATCAGCCGACGACTGCCGTTAGCTCAGTGCTGAGTCCTGATCAAGCTGCTGGACAGATCTCTTCTACAGGTCCTTTGATGACGACTACACCAGATCTGCAGCAAGGTGCTTGTCTCGCTTGTCTCACTTTTATTCTGGTTCAGTTTATCGGTCAGTACTGCTTGCGCTTTATTGTTTACTTTTGTTTAATTTGGTTGTTGATTTATGGTGAAATTGTCGTCTCTTTTGCAAAGACTTGCCTTCTGATGTGCTAAATTGTGTATTTGCTAAAGTGTCATGCAAAATAGTGTCACCATTAACTGCCGTTATTAACATACCGGTTTCTTTGCTTTAGTCATTGTTTGCTGTATGACATAGCATTGTTTTGTGTAACTGGTTCAGTTTATTATGATTGGGGAGTATAAAAGGCAAACAAAGCCATAACGCTGTAGTTGCATATATGGTTAGTGCTATGGTGGTGGCATGGCTTAGCAGTAACAAGTTGGTCTCAATTAGTACGTCAAGCCCGGTTAGTAATTGGATGGGTAACCATCTGCAGGTGTGTAAACCATCTCAATATGTAACCATCCACCTAGGTCAACTTGGCCTTCCATCTTTCCAGGGTAGGTAAATTGAGTACCAGTTTGGCTGGCTGGGGTGTCGGGTGGCAGGTAACACTGTGTGATTGCTCACAGCAGGTGATGTACTGTAGCTCTGCGGTAGATTTCCCATGAAAAGCTATATGCTCCTTTAACCTTTAATATTTCATGCCTTTCATGTCACATGTTGTTCTGTTCTGTGGTACTACAGTGCTATACAGTAGAACAGTGTCCAGTCATTGTTTGTTGTAGCATCGCCACCCAGTAAAGCTGGCATGGCAGTGCGCTGCATACCATCTGAAGCTGCCGCTAGGTTTCCTGTGATTGCTCCCGGCGACGGCACGTATCGTCGGCCTCCTGGACCGTTCATGAGAGCACACGGTCCAGGCATGCAGCTGGCACGCCATGGTGCCTACGTTCTGTCACCAGACGGACGAGGCACGTCAGACCTGCAGACATTTGTCAACAGGGTTCACGCCACTCCGCACTCCTTTCCACACGACGCAGCTAACCCCACTGTGCTGGGAGAGATGCATGGGCAGCGTTTTCCAGCGGGTCAGATACGGTCGCCTTATAGACCAGTGGATCAGTTCAGCCCGGCACCTTACATAGTGCCACGTGAACCCCCGGCAGTGAAGGTGGAACAAGAGACGAATGGAGCAGCTCCGTCTGGTGGCTTCACTGATGGCAGTCCTACTGATACAGGTAACACTCTGTCATTGAATGCTATCACCTGACGGTACAGTTTCTTAGTTCATTGGTGAACAAAACGGTGTGTGTCCTGTGAACAGTTCCTTTACCAGCAGCCTTGTAAGATTTTCCTATGGTGGATAGTTGTTCACTTATGGGCTAACAAATATTAACTGCTATTCAGATGCATTTAAGTAAAGCTGCATAGGGCGTATACTGAGACACAATGGGGCAATTGATTGGAATGTCGAATGAAGGAGAAAAGGAAACCAGGAAGGAACAGAATACAGATGTTTGATGGTATACTGGAAAACAAGAATTAGGCAGTGGTCAAGGCTGAAGCCGATGATACAATTATCTGTAAATTATACTTGAGGATGTCAAACCTGCTGTATATATTAGCACATAACGAGAGAGAGAGAGAGATGGTGAGGGATAGATGAACCCCCAGGTAACTGAGGAGAATGTCTTAGGTAGATCTGACGAGTGTTTGATAGGATGATGTTTGTCATTGGTCAGCTGATGCTGTGCAAGAAGACGTTGACGCGCTGAAGTTGACCAGTCCAAACCTGCTGCTGAAGCGACTACTGAACACCAGTAAGACTGGAGGAGATCAGTCTGGCTCAACTACTGCAACGCCGACGTCGGCCTCTCAGAGCCGACTCAGTGAGGTATGACATACCGTACTACTACTGTCTTTTCACTCTGTACTTAATTTTTATTCTTGACAGTTATTTTTTATTGTGAAAGAAAAAGTCAGAAGTGAAGTTTTTCCCAACAACATTATGTCTCTGGTCGGAATGTTTGTATTTGTCGTCTGTCTGTCTGTCTGCAGGATATTGCCCATTGGGTTGAGAGGACACTCCTATAGCAATAGATTGTTGCTTTGAGACTGATGTCATGACATGTTAGATCTTCAGATAATTAACTGGAACTTAGTCATTCGAGTGCTCACATCTTTTGTATGACATTGCGTCCACATGTGGAATTCTGTGTTTATTCATTGTCCAAACTTGGTTGTTCTAGTAGATTTTTGAGGTCAGTTCATGTCATACTCCACATATGGATCCAGGTTTTTACCAGATTTTTAGACTTTGCATGATATTTTAACGATATGGCCAGACTATGAATTCTAAGGGTTGATTCCATCTCCACTCCCCACTGTGTCACTCATGGTGGTCTAACCATCCATCCATCCATCCATCCATTGCAATGAGCACTTCTTATTCAGTATATAATGATATTGGTTATAATACCGTCCTGTTAATGTGCCGTTGTTATTAGTACCCTGTATGTCAAGTTATTTATTAGTAGTAAGTATTCCAAAGCTCACTTAACTCGCCGAGAACAAACACAATTGTCTTTATAGTCCTCTTAGAATAGGTCATACATATTTAACACATTCTTACCTCCTAAAGGATGAAGATCCTCCAATATGTATACCTTGCAATTCTCTGTTAACTGTAGAGCATATACTGGTCAGTTGCATCGACTTTGATATTCGCCAAAATTTCTATACAGCTTTTAATCTCAAAGATCTCTTCCGCAACATTCATCCTAAACGCATAATCTCTCTTATACATGCTATTGTCCTTACTAACAAACTTTAAACTTCCTCAGGCATGATATAGCCGCTACTTGCGTGCTTAAAATGTCATTAAACCCTAACCATCCATCCATCCGTCAAGTTGTTTGGTGATGCTATGTAGTGAGTCACTGTTGTGTGTTTACTGACAGGATGAAGAGAGCATCAGTCACTTGACACCAGAACAGCAGAGACAGCTGGCCATGATTGAGAACATGCCTTATACCATTGAAAAGGAACAGGAAGATTTTGAGTTGAAGAATGCCGAGGAAAAGGAACGAATACTGGGTAGATTTCTGTCAATTTTACTTCGCTGCCAGCACATTAGTAGTTAGATCTACACATATTTTCTTGTGGTTTGACTTAGTTTGTATTCATTCATGAAATGCGTGAAATAAATGTTTCCATATAGATATGCTTCACCTAACCCTTTGACGCCCACTGTTGCCCTGAGCGTGAGAGTGCCCGGATGTCAAAATTACAAAGGATGGCTTAACCCGGTCTGGCATAGGATGCTTTATAGCTGTACCATATGGCAATAGTGTGCGTCAAAGGACGGCTAAAGTTATAATGAAGATAGGTTAGCAGTGATAATTATTCAATCTGTTTGTTGTGTGTAATGTCAGAACAACGACGGCTGGAGTTTGAGCGACGCAAGAAGGAGATAGCTGAGCAGCAGCCGAAGACGACCAAGTCACGTCCACGTCGGCCGACCAAGGACGGCACGTCTGGCGGCTGTGCCGACGGCAGTGACCGTGTGACAAAGAAGAGACCAAAGAAGCCAGGAATGAACAGTGGCACAGTTGGAGGCAGTATTCCAACAGCGACGGCAGGATTGACTGCCAAGACAACGGAGAGATCTGCTGCTGACTACAGTTTGATGGCTGAGCAAGTGTTACTTCAGCTGCAACAGCTGCCGACGGTGACTCTGCAGGAGCCAGAAGTACGCATCAACTACGCCGTCTGGCCAATGCTGGGCTCGTCGGTCTTCAGTGGTGAGTCACGTCAGCTGTCAACATGTTGTTGAACACAGCTCGACATCACACCCTCAGTCATTGTAGATGGTGTATGCAATGTTCTGCACATCCAGCCTTGATGCTGCTCTCTATCTCTCTCCTTCAGGCTGTGGATCCCTCAGCCTTGTTGCTGCTGATGAGCAGCAACAAGGCTTCTCTGACTTGCACCACTAGCAGTGCTTAGTGCCATATGTAGACATCAGTCTCCAAAGTGGACAATTCTGAGCCACGTTAGTTGCTTCATTCAGGGACAGGTTATTGGATTTCATGTTTTGCTGGATAGTTTTCATCCACATAATACGAGGGCATCCTGGTGGTCAGCTCCAGTTCTCCACGGGGGAGCTGTTAAGATCTTAGCATCTGTTTGTCGTGCCTGGACAATGGCTGAAAAAATTAATCGTCCTGCAGCCCTATTTTTTATTAATCATTTGATGTCATTGTCATGTAGACTGTGTGTGTGTTTCAGATGGCAGCACGAGCAGTGCTACAGCGCTGAGAGGAAGGTACGGCTGTGCAGGAATTCATGACGTGACTGACTTCTATGACTCGTCGCCATTCGTCAGTCGGTCGACCACTGATCTGCTGTCGTGCACTGCTATTGACATCGCAGCTTGTACTAACGACACGCAGTCAGCTCTCATGACAGTTGCTGGTCGCAAAGGTTCCTTAATAGTTTATCATTGATGCATATTTAGTATGTTAATTAATTTGCTACACTTTATTCAGTTTAAGATGCATGAATTAACATGAGCTGCTGTTACAGTTACCATATATGGTTATTATTCTTCCTGTGCTAGATGGTGTTGAAAAATATTGACTGATGGCATTGTAACTTTTCTCGTACCACTGCAATTTGTGATTGTATCATTTGTTTGTTTCATGCTGTTGACTAATGTTCTTACACAAGAACGTCGTTGTGTGCTTCTGATCGTCGCTTGTAGTCAAGTCTTTGTGATCTGTTTACAGAGCCTGATGTGAAGCCTCAGCCGACTCAGCCGAGTACAGTTACCAGCTCAGGTATGAGCTTGGTGACAAGCATTCTCAACGACCAACAGTCAAGACTGCTCTCAGCTGTCACTACTGACAGCATCCGCTATCCTTCACCTCCGCTCATTGAACCGCGATACAGCGCTCTCTCTCGGTAAATTCTGTTCTTATAAATTGCTGCATTTTGCTAACTCTGTTAAATTAAAGAATTATTTGTATATAGCTGCAAAATTTAACTGCACTGACTTGGCAGCTGCTCAGGTTAATATTGTACATTGTAGATTTTCTCCTATGGCACTGAACTGGTTCAGCATCTTGTACTTCTGACATTAATTGTAGATTTACATTGTTTTGTTGCTTGCTGTAAAATGATTTATATTTTTATTCATACCTTTTCAGTCTTGTCCGTAAATGTTTAACCCTTGACGGCCACTGTTGTCATATGGGAACAGCTATAAAGCATCCTGTGCCAGACCGGGTTAAGCTGCCATTTGTAATTTTTGACATCCGGGCACTCTGACGTTCATTCCTGAGCGTAAGAGTGCCCAGATGTCAAAAATTACAAATGCCGGCTTAACACGGTCTGGCACATGATGCTTTATAGCTGTCCCTATATAGCAACAGTGGGCGTCAAAGGGTTAAGTTTGGTGCAAATTGTTTATAACGTGATTTTTGCATGTCCACACTGCTAAGATGGTACTGGCTGTGTCTGATGGCAGTGTGAACTGTGTTGTAGTGCCAGTGATCAGTCACCGTTAACGATTGTCTCTTCCTCGTCTCCGGAGCCAACGCTGGAGCCTCACGGTAGCCATGACGACATTACTGACATCAAGACTTGGATGAAGTTTCTTCCAGACGCAGACGCACAGGCAGATGAACGACTTTCACCTGAAATACCTGTCATTTGTCCAACACCTGTTAAAGGTACGTCGTCGACTGTTGTTAATGCCAGCTTTCACCATTGTTTTCACAGCATGTTTTGACATATTGAGACTGCTAGTGATTTAATTTATATGTGATGTGTCATTTGAGAAGTAAAACAGTCTGTGGCTGTAATTCATTATAGCTTATCTTAATATACTATGTGACTAAATTGAAAACTGTCAAACATTAAATAAACAAATACACTACCCTGCTATCCTTCGATTGTTGGTAACTAATTGACCATCCCTTCCATGACCCTAGTCATCTTTGTCTGGTCTAATGCCCTCGAGATACAGCTAGAAGAGATACAAGGAACCCATAGTGAAGGCCGTATGCTTCCTTTCAGCTCAGCAGTGCTGGGTTGTGTGAAGGTTTTGTTGCTCTGTCTTTCACGACCAGTGATCAGTAATGAGAGTGAGAGTAAGCCGAGCTGCACACTGTGACTGCAAAGCGTCTTTCTATTCCAATTATTATTATACTGGTTGCTGCCACAGTCCTTCCAATTTACCATGGCTTAGTATCAGCTGACAGTGATATGCGCGATAAATGATTTTTATATTTTCGTTCCCAGTAACCTTGACCTTTGACCTTTAGACCTCAAATTTGCTTCCCTAATTACTCGTGTCCAGTGCTATGTTTCCACTGAATTAGTTTCTATGGCTTTCTTATTTCGGGACAATCGGAGGCGTGGGATGGACAGACTGACTGGGTGCAACACTTAATGCAGCCCGCTAGGGATGGCCGCGTAATAAAGTGTATGTTGTCATTGCAGCTGTAAAGCCTCTGGAGTATGAGTCAAAACCTGTGATATCAGACTTCATGAAATGCTCTGACATTGGTGTTGACATGGATGGTGAAGGATTCAAGCCTCACAAGCCTGGTGTTCCTGACAAAGAAAACAGTCAGGTGTGTGTCGTTCTCATGCAATCATTAAGATAATACTGCTAACCTAATACTATTTCAGGACTACATATGAATGGTTTTGTCCAGTGTTTTGTATATACTGCCAATATGGTATTCAAGGAGTTGTGGAATATTTTCCATAATGATTATGGTGTTGGTCTTCATTGTCTATAGTTTGGAAGTAGCACATTGAAGCAGAGTATTGTTTGACAGCTGTGCTTATGTATGTGTTTGTAAATGATATAACTCGACTAGGAACCAAAAGGATCACATTGAAAGCAATGCAAACTGCTGCAATCTACAAAATATTTTGTACTTATGACATCAGCATTGCATTAATTGGATTAAATTGGAGAAAAATGATTTCTTTTGTTGTGTGTCAAAATAGCAAAAATATGTTTTCTGGAAAGTGGAAAATGCACGATTGAAACTTTGACATTGTCTTTGCTTTACAAAAGCCCCCCAAAAATGTTTCCTAAAATTAGTGTGTAGTGTGTAGTGTAGTGTAGATATCAGTTAGATCAACTTGACAACTGCATGCTCACCATTAACAAACGTTTTATACGGCTGTTTGTCTACAATTATTGCCTAAAATACTGTGACGGAATAATTCTTTTAAATTGCTTCTAAATGTGCAAAATTGTGCACACACGTTTTGACCATTTTTTTCCAAATTTTGAATCATCTTAGTGTACAACTTCCCCATAAAATCTACAGAGTTACACATATTTCCATTAGGTGTGGTTCATTAGAAAGAATGTGATTAGATGGGCAGTACACAAAATACTGGCAGTGTATGCTGCATGCGGCCTGGCATTAAATATTGGTCATTTGCCATTTGAATACAGAGATTCAGTTATGTGTTGTAAGTCTTAGCTAATGTTGGTGATGATTCGTATAATGCTTGTCGTAGGTGTCGGTCGTGCTGACATTGTCTGCAAGTGCAGCTGACAACATTGGTGGAGTCATTGCAGCCATTGCTGACTTGCTGCACATTGCTATACCACCAACATACGAGATCAGCCGGAGTCCATCACCGCCGCCATTCTCCATGGCTTCGGCTGCTGACTTGTACCGGCTCGGCTTCAGTTCCACTGCTAAACGTACATGCATCGCGTGCTTTTTGTCACATTTTTGTCAAGTTCAAGTTGTTTTGCGTAGATTGTAATTATACGTAAAAGTTTATGTCTGTGAACAAAGTTGTGCAGAATGGTAGACGGTACTTCACGATCATGTAGTTTGACAAAGATAAACATTGTATATCTGATGTCTGTATCCTGTGTCATGATTGTTAAGAAATTTGTATCATATATTTGTACTGAATTCGTTGTGGTCATCATGAATCACAATGCAGTGTCTGATGCAGTTATCATAACTGATGTACATAAAGAAGCTTTGTGCATTGTTAGGGATTAATTTAGTGTGCTTGTCCATTTAAAAGGTCATGCCAGATTTATAATTTTTCTTAATTCTTCATGGATGGCATTTCTTGAAAAGAGATCGACCAATATGTTACCATCTTGTGGTAAGCTGGTTCGTCAGTACTGAGTTCACACAGCTTTGACATAGACTCTGATCACTTTCTTGTGTTGACGACGATGAAGTTAAAGCTGAAGAGATCTGTCGCAGCCTTAAACAAACACTTCATATCCAATTTTTCGTTTCTTTGTGATGAGGTAGTGAGTCAGAAATTTGCTGCAGCTGCCTCTGAGTGTCTCCCCATCAGAACCCAATCTATTGAAGGTCTGTGGACGAACTACAAGAATGCTAAGCTGCCCAAGAAGTCCTTAGACCACGCTTACATGCCGAGAAACCATGGATATCGCAGGTGACTCTCTCCATTATTGATCAGCGCAGGAAAACAATTCAGAGGAACAATTTAGAGGAATATGAGACAGGCTGGGCCTCGGAGGAGATCATTGAGGCAGAACAAACTGCATCTTCTTGATGGTGAGAGCAAAGACACATTTGCCAAGTTCCACCAGCTGAGACAGAAGCACACGACCACGTCAGCACCATTAATGTCTGCAGATGGGTCGTTGCTGCCTGACAAGGTATCTGGTATGGCGAGATAACAAGATCATTTCTCCACTCTGTTAAACTGACCTTTGCATCCTCCTCCCCCGGCTCTTTATTGTCAGAAGCACTGCTTTGTTTGTTTTAGTTTCTGGCTAAGTGTGCTAGAGTAAGCTGTTACTCAGCTTTCGAGTCCACGTTAAACTCTTCTATCGTATCGTATCGTAGAAGCATCTGATCCTCTCATTGACACATTTCTATCCATGCTTTCCCGAAGTGAGTAGTCAAAAAAGTAAATTCAAAACTACTGTAGGCTGTCAAGGAAGATTAACGTGCCAAGCAGGGTTTCCATTTCTTTGTGTTTCAGAAGTAGTCCTGTTCTCCTGTTGGCGCGTGTCTTTTGTTTCACCTCAGCACATCTATTGGTTTTAATCACACGACACACATGATCCAGTTCTGATGAATATCTGATGTTGTTTTTTTGTGCTGTTAGACAAGGAAGAGGCAATCAACATCCAGTTTCTGATGCAGTCAAGAGCCAAGTTCTGTCAGAACTGCAATGCAGTGATTGAGCGTGGAGTCAAGATGAAACCAGAGTTATTCACACCAACCAAGGAGCAGGTGATACAGTCAGCTTTGCTTCGCTGCTGTAGTCTGTTCTTTCTGCGAATGTTAATATTTGTATTAATTTGTATATGTTTTCGTTGATTTTTGTCAGTTTGTCCACAAGTTGTAGGCATGTCAGGAATAGTAGTGTGTATTATTGCTGTTGTAGACGCATTGTGGTAGTTATAACAGTAGAAATAATGAGGTTGCAGGTTAGTTGTGAGTAGATTGTAGTCACTGGTAGATAAAACTGGGCCTGTTTGAACGTTGACCAACCACTGATCATCGCGGAGTGTCACCACTGGTCGAGAGGTCAGCCTGGTGATGTGCAGATATGAGGCTGGCTTCCACCCTGGCTTATCAGATACAGACACTACAGTGCTTTTGTTATGTTACTGACGAAATACACTGTCTCAAAAAACACGCCAACTTTGAAGCATTATTTTCAGTGTCCGATTGAAAGACGAAAAGTTGATAAAGTAAACCTACATGAAAACTGAAACGTGCAAACTCTGTTCTATAATCTAATGAATATTTCTGTTAAATATCATCAAAATCGATCCTTATTATTTTGAGCTATACCATTTCAAAGTTGGTGCATTTTTAAGACACAGTGTAGTGTATGATGTGTTCTGTGGCTTGATTATGTAATTAAGCAATCGAGATTAGTTTTATAGTAACTGAATTTGCTAGTTAATGAATTCTGTCGACGAGAGATACAGACATGAAACTGCATTGCCGATGGGTTGACGGTGGTGTTGTGTATGTAGGTGACATTGGATGATGACGCCGATGACGCTTTATTCTGCAGTGCCAGTTGTCATAAGCAGTTTAATGACGCTCGGCAGCAGAACGCCGCTGGTGAGTTGGATGCTGACAGTGCAGCTAACGGAGCAACGTTGAGTCCACAGCCGTCTCAGGCGAGCGCTTCGTCGTCACCGCCTCATCCTGCTATTAAACTGTCGATCTGTCTGGACCCACAGCAGAGACCTGTTGCTATCTTGCCAGGCTCTCACGCCAGCAGATCTGCCACTGAGAAGTCTCTGAAGCACAAAGTGGACGGTGATGTGGACAAGGTTTGTGTGTCTCTGACACTGAAACAGTCACACTTACAGCTGGATTGTTAATGTAACGTAAGCTGTAGGTCTTTGTCGTATTGCTGCTGAACATTCGGTTTGACTTGTTTACATAATGACTGGGGCAGAGCAATAAGTAAGTTGGTGAGAAAAAGTTTTCCACATGTGTAGTGTGCATCCCAACTTTAGACCACCACTTTAAATTGAGAGCATTATAATCGAGATATTCCGGTAAGTGAGCAATGTATGGTTATCTGGAGTGTTTTATGTGGTCATCGTGTATAAGTTGGTTGAAGTGGTGAACTGTTAATATGTGTGTTAAGGTGAGTGCAAAGAGGCTGAAGGAAAGTTGCTATAAGCGTTGGCATTTGTCGATGATGAAAACAGAGAAGTTGATAAAAGCTGCTACTGAGAAGGAACTTACAGAGGTGAGCACAAGTCGTTGTATCTGCTAGTTTCCACCGTGGTCTCTGCTGGACTAGATGAGTTGAGTACTTTTTGCTCAGAATTATAGCTGAGTAGCTCCGCTGCATCTGACAGTACCTTGTATTTATCCTGTTTATGCCGCACATTCGTGCTTTCATTTTTTCTTACTTTTCGTTAGGTGACCTTGCAGTCTTCTGACATTATTCCACCTTAATCATTTTTGTTTAATAATAATAACAATAATAATGACATATTTGTGAAGTCACATGACAGTTTGCATTATGCTGCATGATGACCGTAACTTTTTATATAATGGTTACTTCTTAACAGGGCAGTGGACATATTTGGGGGATATTTCGTCTATTGTTGTTGAAGATGGTTAAGAGTACATTTTGGCATGCTTTTACTCATTTGTTATTTACCTTTATTTAAGGTGATAATTACTTTGCTGTCTGCGTGAATCACCTGTGTATCTGTGAATCTGTACTCTCCTTGCAATCAGAGCAGCATTACAGTACATCAGTAAATTTTCTATTAAAACATCTATTATTTTTACAGACTCTTTCTGCTCTGCAATCTCTTGAATCTCAAAAATTACATCAATCTTTAATTTTAAGTATACTTAGGCCCGGTTTTTCAATGCACAGTTAATTGCCGATTAAACTAATCTCCGATTAACTTTGGAAGTTAATCGAAGATTACCTCAATGAGCGTTTTTCAATCACCAATTAGCGGCTAATCGTCTATCAAATCTCCAATTAAGTTAATTGCCCAATATTGGCCGATTAGCCAGATAATTGGCGATTAAACATGGCTATCTGACGCCACCCGTCATTTTTTGAGCACGTATAAACGGAGTTAGGA
>Ga0056114_1000668_pt1 | contig 12952 bp, 9 predicted proteins | sample WorMetHERISLAND1_FD_77005 | JGI IMG/M metagenome (GOLD analysis project Ga0056114, IMG submission 77005) | Marine gutless worms symbiont microbial communities from Max Planck institute for Marine Microbiology, Germany - Olavius loisae HERON... ...
CACGAGTGACGCGCTGCCACTGCTTACATGTTTTAAATTAAGCAAGTCTGCTAGATACTGGGTATGAAAAAAACGGGGCCAATTTCTTCACAGCTAATAACTTACGAAATATTGGTGAGATCAATCTCGGCCAAATTTGGCATAAATCAATTGATTGGAATTAACTTTTGAAAACAAAACAACGCAATTTGCATATCGCCTAGTACGCGTCAACGCGCGTCGACGCGTGCAGTGAGAACACGGCTTAATGGCAAGACAAGAACTGGCATAAACTTCTTCCAGACAACCTGGGCAGGGATGAGTTGAATTGAGTAGCAGTGAACGTTCTCCAAGAGACATTACGGGCAATTTAGGAGACGATCTACCAAGCCAATATCTTCACTGGAACAAAACTCCCAGCCTTACCAAACGATCACCTGGCTGATATTGGCAAAACTAAATATATCTACAAAAAGAACATAAAAACCTAAACAATCATGCAAGAAAATTACTAGCATATGAACAAACTAAAGCAAATGAAACTAAATGGTGGTTTGGGGATCTGTCATGCCATCCAGCTGGAAAATAGATCACACCTGTTCTACAGCTACAGGGGCCCACATGAAGCAGAGAAAACCAGGAAAACTCGCAGTTAAACAGCAATCAGTGTCGAATATACCTTGCTCCTGGCCTGGACGTCTAGTGCCACCTGGAGCTTGACTGCCAGCCAGAGCAGCATTGCGTGCAGCGTCATTCTTTGTTCCTGAACAATAATCAACTCTATAATAAAACAGAGCATCTGAGCATTGTCAGAGAGAATCTCTCCATACTTCCACACGTTACACAAACTTGCTTTGCTACTACTGATAAAACAGTGTTCAACTTGTGAAAAACTCAACAAACGTTGTTAGAATACAGCCGACGATACTCGACATATCGGCAGAAAAACATGCCTTTTCGCGCGGTTGAAGGGGACTGTGATGGGGAGTCATCCGTACCTGCAATGAATCACGCCAACAGACAGACAACATGCACATCAACCAGCATGCAGCATGAATCAGTCGACAGATACATGCACATTACATCAGACATCAATCATGTTAGAACAGTTAAAACAGCAGAAAGTGAGACAGCATAATGCTCAAAATGGCATACAAACACGACGTCAGTAATTAAGTATGTAAAGAAGTCAAAATGCAACACAACGCATGCCTGGAGCTTTTTTCCGCTGCATGAACAACGATTCAGGGTTTATGGACCGATCGACTGCCTCGGTACTGTCGCCTGTCATACATCAATAATCATCAACATTTCTGTTTTAGTGCTCAACAATTACTGACTTGCTGTAAAAGAGTTGTGCCCCACTACATTTTTCGGGATTATTTGGCTGGCTAGCTTAGGTGTAAAGTGTGTAGTTTAATTAGCTGGCAGTTTGCTGGCACCTATTTCAGCTGCTAGGGCGCTTGCTACGCTTGCATGCATAAATATTCGACGACATACCAACTCTAATAATTGTAAATGGAGAAGATGGTTGATTTGAAAAATGGATGATGGTTGCTTGTATATACTGCTCTCTAATTACACTTGCCAGCCATCTGACGTTATGATACGATGGAAACGTATTTTGTCTGGCATGGCTTTAACACAAACTAATGTAGGTTTCACACCTAGGTCTCAGATACCTTCAGACACTCTTCAATGTATCAAGCAGAACTTGATCTACCATCAACAGCAAAATTACCAGAAAAATTGTTATTCAATATGATGCTATAATTTTAGCTGCCTAGTATGTTTCACTGATAATCAAGTCTATGCAAAAAAACACAAATTTCTACAGTATAAGGTTTACTCAAAACGTATTGTCATAACTGACTGGCATTATAATATGAACAAATGTTCAAGAAAAATGATGCATGCCTTTACGGCCAGTCTTTGGAGAAACTCCACTGCCAACATACACAACTTCAATTGGTGCTAGGTTTTTCTCCTCAGTCTCATCCTCTAAAATAATTCATTAACTGCTCAATGTTAGCCACACACTGCAGCGCAGACCAAGGTACAGTATCACTAATAATTCACTTACTGGTAATAGAAGCACAAATATCGAGAGATTATGACTAAGAAACGTAATCACTTTTAAAACATTTCATTGCAAATATCTGCTTGACTGCACATAGTTAAGTCAATCAAATTTTCCTCCCTCTCCCTGGCGTTTACCCATTTTTCCAACGGCTGCAAAATTTAAAGAAGAAATTAATAGACCCACAAAGCTTTATTCAATTATCTAAAAATTATGCCATATTAGAACTAGATCTTACTAATAATTCAGTAACTAGGAGCTATGCGACTACAAATGACTGAACACTTTTGCCATCTGTTTATTTCAGTTAGTTGCAGAAAATGTGTATTCTTATACCGATATACATTTCAATCTAATGCTCCTGTTACAAGTGACCATCAGTATTTTGAACGCCTAGAAGTACTGAGGAAAAAAAGACAGTGGAAGATACAATGCCTGCACAGCATGGACAGATGCATAGAAGAACAGAATTCTGTAGGTGCAATAAGTGTCTATTTTTAAAAGTAGTTTTAAAATGTTATTTGCTTGACAACAAGCAGTAACTTATTGCACTGTGCACTCACATCAGTATCATCCATGAAGTCAACTTCAGCTATCAGAACCTTGTTTTTACTTAACGTTTTTAATCATCTGTTCAAATAACTTGAATGTCAGTGTATAGCCTAACTGTGCTGATGTGCCGTTAAGGAACTACTCACTCACTCTGTATTCTAGATTTTAAGTGTACTGATCATATTATTTTACCAAATCATGTACCCCTTCTAAGCCTGACAACATAACCCATGATGACAACAATACAGATCATTGCCTTGCTGCTTGCGACTTGGTGGAGCCTTTTCAGTAATGTTGGTGACATAGACTATTTCGAGTGGCTTTTGAGACGCGTCATCTGAAAACATTCATGCACATTAACGCACAAGGCATGCTTTAGGCAATTCCACACAGCCGAGCCTTTCCATTGCCACAGAACCTGTACACAATGTAGTGACAAATAACAAACGGAAATGAATCACTGATGATGCAATGGACAAATTTAGACTAACTTGAATCAGTTTAATCAGCAACAGTCACCCATCAATTCCATCTCATCATGTGTGCAAGACATCAACCTCAATGCTATGCAGGCCCCCCGTGCAAGATCTTTTAGCAACGGCACAAAATGTCAACAACAGCTGCACATCCTAATGCAAAATGTCTGAAATCATGTGTTGAAACATGCAAAGACATGTAATTCGCAAAGACATGGGAGAATTTGGCACATTTCTAACGTTCTGCAGTGTTAGTGTACATTATTGGCCATTCAACACTCAAGACAGAACAGATACATGCGGTGTTTCCAATGGATGTTTAAACTCATCATACAAACAGAGCATGAAGCCATGAACACGGCAACAAACCATGAGTGAATAATTTCTGCAACAATTCGCACAGAATCGTATGCATCGTTTTGTTTCACAAATCTGTAGCAACAGATGAGCAATAATCGATGCAACATCGAGAAATGATATCATTATAATCCTGGCTTGTGAAATATTACACTTTACAGGTAAAGATTGCACCATTCAAAAACATCACTCATGGTTACAAAGAAGAATTAGTATGCAACAGATTCAAAAGCATCCCAATCACTCTCCACAGAAACCAGTAAACTATGTGTATGATCTATGTTAACGAGTTGTGAGTCTCTGTACGGAAGAATACCTGCAGTGGGAGCGTTCCAGCCACCTCTATACCCTGCAGAAGCACAAGAATACGAACAGCTGATAGGAAAAAATAAGCAAGAACAAACAGCAACATCTAACAATATAACATTCCAGCTAGTTATGGGCTGATACCAGTTTTTAAAGACAGTGTTGGTTTTCGGTACATCGTTGTTTTTTCTTCAAGTCAGTTTGGTATCTGGTGACGGTTTTTAAAGTAATGCAAAATCGATTTGGTTTTTCCATTTTTTTATTTTCTCACATCTGCTAACACAGTGGGTGTGAATCCACTCAAAGAACTCAAAAAAGCTCAATTTTTTATTACTATACACATAATCAATCTTTTTGAGAGCATTAAAGAATATCCATATGCAATACAGTTACACTTGGAGAATTCACGGATAATATCAAACATAATTTTAATTTTATTAAAGGTTTATGTTTAGCCATTTCACACTTTTTCGTTTTCCACATTTTGCATTTTTAACACTTTCATTCAAATTTCACCTAGCAATGTTCTAATTTATAGTAGTAGTATATGGCATAGGCCTACATGTATGGGCTATTCTATCACATTCCTTGCATCACTACCAAAACAAGGTCTAAACTAATGGCAACAGATGACAGTGTTCTTCTATCATATACACCAGACGGCAGCATTTGTTGTAATACATGCGTGGTGCATTTGCGACCCCCTCAATTTGGGGGAACGGCAGGTAATAGGGGGTCAGTGATAGCACCATTCGAAAGAGCGTCTGTGGTTTCCTATAGGCTCTCCATTGTCACCATTGTGCTATCTCTAACCATTCGGCTGCAATTTGCCATCGAATGTCTCCAATACACAAGTCAACATGGCCAAAATTTGGGTAGGAAGGGATGGACCGATGTAGATCAAATTTTTAACACGATCTGGGAGAAATCACGTCAATGTCTGCAGCTGTTTGAGCATAATGCAGAAACGTGAGAGAGACAGACCATTGACGGTAACATCAATCGCAATAGGAGAAACTGCTCATCAGCGACGTCGCCTAAAAGAATAATGTTCACAGTCCATGAAGTTAACAAAAGTGTTCTAAGTTTCGGTATTTAATTGTTGGTGGTTTGGTATGTTTCCATATTATAAACAGATGTCAACATTGGTAGTTTTTTTAACATACTGGATAATGGTTCTGTTTTCGGCCCATCAATAATCCAAACAATGCACCTACATCATAATGAGGAAGCCGAACTTATTAACTTCCAGTATATGCAATCAGCTGCCTCTAGCAAATATGAAGCGAAAGCAAAGATATCTAGTAGATGATGTTTTTTTAGGAAAACACGGAACACAGATTGGACATTTCACTTTGTATGTCACTAAACAGCACAACTTATATTATCAGTCTGTTAAAAAACCAACTTACACACTATAGCTTCTTATTCAGTACAGATGCATTAGTTGTAGGCAAGCAGTGAAAAATAATTAGTTTGGGTAGCAGAATGCATGAACAAACAGTGATGAGACGAACATTCAGAGTGGACGGTTATTTTCCCCCTTTTCTGTAAAACTACCAGCTCAGCTCGTCATAATAATAATGACGTTAATTATTACACATTCGATTGTAATCGTATTATTCAGATGTGATGTCTATAGATGCATTATACACATCATATTCCTAAATTAGGGCGTCTCCAGCATCACTTTAGGTTGAATAATTCCGGCATTTTGTCAAGCAACTTTCATACCATGCGATATTTTCAAATTGATAACAATATGCCACATGGGTCACGGAGTAACCGCAATAGCTCAGAGTGTCAAGCAAATAATTTTCAACGACTAGCAGATGTCCAAACTTCACATTTTCCACGCGTGTATTTATTTTTTTAACCAAACGTTTAGCCAAATAACGCATTACACGTTAAATTAATATGCTGATCTGCAGCCTAAAAACTTCACAGATACAAGTGCAGGCCCAGACAGCTACAGCGTATGCCCCTTAAATAAGCAAGCACAGAAATCAGCACCTGCAGGTTAGATGACGTTAACAAATTCACTGTTATGTTGATAAATGCCACACACAATAACACGAAAGCTCAACAGACATTAGCAGGCCAATGCTTCACACAGTAAATATGCTAACTGCCTTCTGGCTGGCTCTGCTGAGGCCCTGCTGCTAGTCCAGCCTTACCGCCTTCATATCCCGCATAGTCATCACCACCTAACATGTTCCATCCAGCTCACAAGTTCATTCATCACACATGACCTTCAGGTTCATTGTTAACGAAATAAAGTTTCCTTCAACAGCTGTCTAGCTGGTTGTTAGTATCAAGCCTGTCAGACAGTTCAAGCCTAGACAAATTAAGAAGGCTGTAACGGAAAAGCCAACCAACATGAAACGCTTTTGGGTGTATCGTCTGGCTAACTCATCTCTAGCTAGAGGTCATACAAGACAAGAGTGCCTAATCCAGGGTCTTATTAAATAATCCATAATTAGGCAAGTATAAATGTTGTTTTCTGGATGGATCTTTTTTGTCACTTGCCACTGAATTGACAGTATTAGATTGCCTACTATGGCCTGCAACGGATGCTCAGGAATGCTTCTGAGGAATTTTAGGACAACAAGGGCAGTACAATGACTTAATGGTAATGACTAGTCTTCTGAAGCCGGCTCAACCAAGGCTGATAAACAGCTGTTGTTACGGCTACCTAGTGTATTTACATCACAACCACAAGGCAACAGAGAAAGGAATCTACATGAGCAGAATGTCATCTGGTAGTCAACAGTCCACACACCTGGCACCCTCTGCTGTTGCTGGTATGTTTGGTTGTACAGTTCTGAAGGATGGTAACCCTGATCATCACCGTATCCTCCAGGTCCGCCGGCTCCGTAAGGCTTCGGAGCAGTTCCAGGTGGAGCTCTCTTTCCTCCTGCTCCAGGACCCTACATAGCAGTTGACACCGTACTACAACTGGTCAATGCTAATACATCACTGCACACTTCTCTCACGACTTCATTTTGTCACTATCATTGGCTGTGAAGACCACCATCAAAATGACCTAGACTGTGTCAACTCCAACTGAGAACTTCTTTCACATAAAAGTACTCCACCTCAGATTCCACCGATAAAATGTATTTGACTATTTGACGAAATGTGGAGAATGGGCTGGTGATCATTTTGGTCTTGGTTCGACGAAAATCGATTCACTATGACGAAGATATGTGTGAAAACCGATTCTGCATTTTTGTCTCCAGTGACCTTGACCTTTCAATTTTAGACCTCAATTTTGCTCCCTTTGTTACTGTTGTACTTGTACAGGGTCATGTTTCCAAAAAAATGAGAAATTTCTATGGCTTTCCTGTTTCAAGAAAAGTGGTGGCACGGGGCAGACAAATGGACAGACATACGGATGAAGCACAACGTTTAATACAACCCCCCTACGTAGGGCAAACTAGTATGCCAACTAAACGATATCATATGTTCAGCTGATTAGAAAAAAATAAACATTTGCAAACATAATGTTCTTTTGCGCTTGCAACAGCGAGGCGAGGGCAACCATAACGACTTCTGAAGGACCCAACAATCCAACCTGTCGATACATTGCTGAGCCGTCGTCGCCCGGCTGCATCTGATCCTGGTACATGCGTGACGGCATCGTCGTCCCATCTCTCTCCTGCGTTGCCGACGGATACATGTGAGGACTGCCACGCTGCTGACCGGACTGCAGCGTGGCATACTGGCCGCCAGGTGCATTGTACGTCATTGGACTCGCCTGCATGCCATGTGCCAGGTCGGCTCGGTCAAACACCTGCCCGTAGACGGCACCGAAGTCACGGTCGGTGAATGCACACAAGTACTGGCAGACGTGAGTGTAAGTGTCACCTTCTCTTATCGGCTCATTTGCATACACTTCCAGGCCGTACTCGCCAACCGTCGGCAAATGTACAGTTACGAACACCTATGCAAACACACACCACACTGCATTAATAAAGAACAATACAATAGCCTACTTATCTTCCGTCAACCCATTGACCAAATATCACCTCTGCATGGCGACACTTTAGCTTCGCTTCATAGTCACGATAACCGGCTGTATAAATTTCATTCTTCTGCAAACTTTATTGTACATTTTAGTGTGAAATGCAACATATTTATTATATGACTTGTGCCAGAGAGTTGTGGCGAAACCTGTCAGGGACATGAAACGAATTTGTAAGCATTGTGAGGCTGTCTCGCAAAGAACACCAAAACAAATATCTGATATGTGACGAAAAACGACAGGTTGGTTGTTTGGCTGGTCGAGGTTTTACATCATTTTAAGTACGCAAACAGCGGCTATATCACGGCTGAAGGACTCTATAGGGCTCTTGTCCCTGGGAATGCCCATGAACCCACCATAGATCTTTCCCAAAAGTACAGATTATCACACCAGATATGATAGCTCTAGGTTAGGCTAACTGGATGCCAACTGCCATTAAATGCAAAAACACACACAGACAAACAGAATTTTAAAATTATATGCAGAAAACATGTAAAAATTACAATGACATAGAAATAACATGACGAGGTCAATACGATGTCGCACCTGGTTGTCCTGCTCTCTCATTGTCACAGCATTGTCAAGCACATCCTCGGTCATTCCATCCTTCACCAGCCGCGCATACAGGCGAACATCACGTGACTTCGTGAACGCCACCTCCGCTCGACCATTTGGCGCTGGAAGAAGAGCAGTTTTGTGACTTGCAACAAGACCATACTGGCGGACTGGAGCGCCGACACCCCAGTTGGCATCGGAGCACTGTGGGAATGGACGAATGTCTGCTGCCGCGGCGTCACAGATTATCTTGTACTCACACGCAGCTTTGAAGACATTCTCAATCTTCACTCGGTCAAACACCTGTTGATAACAAGTGTCCAGTCCACACGATGTACACAATTACATTTTCATATACAGCACTAAAATGGTCTATCTAAATAATGTCTCGAAACATTACCATACTTGCATTATATCATTTCATTCATGTGTTATTACTGTACTGCACAGTTGGTTGGTTTGTTTTCTGCGTTTACTCCGTATCGGATTTGGATGCTTAATTTTTTCATTGTTTTTACATTTTCGAGGGGCTCTGTAAGTGGTGGCTACACTCCACCCTTTGGCTTCCTGTTACAAATGTTGCATTGTCTTTTGATAATTGCATTTTTATCTTTCTTTTTCAATGTGTGTACCAAATACTTTAAAATTAAAAAAACAAATCTCTCTACTTTTACAACTCTACCAATATCACACAAAGGAACTAGTTTTCCATCGCCGCGAGCATTTACCTGTTGTGCAAACACCGTGATGTAGTAGTTTCCTTCACGCGGTGAACGGAAGTAGAACGTTACGCGATTCTCCGTCGTCTCTTGAATGACGTAGCGCTTCAGTGGCACACCCTACATTGAGCATCAGTTACCAAGTATTGATTCAACACGTGCAATCGTTTAATTTCATTGGTATGCAACGTTCAACTTCTTTGCAACTGTAATACTACTGCACTCATACCAACTGATCAGCTTCAATTTCTGCTACCTGTTGGAACGTAATGTGCAAGCACCAGTAAAAAAGAGATGTTCACTGGCTGCTCAATCAATTAGTAGGAGATAAGAAGTTCTATTTAGTTGAGTTTTACAGCTACTGCATTATTTGTCAAAATTCTAAATGAAACAATTGCATACCTTGTCTGATTAGGGCCTGGTCAACTCCTTGTGGTCAGTCTGTCTCCATTTGTGCTCATTAAATCATTAAAAGGCTTCACTTATTATTGAACATGTACAATTTGACAAATAATTTTCGATTAGTGCAAAGTACTAGTTGAGAGCTTCTCCACCACATTCAGCTTATTAGACAGAGTGACATCAGCAGAAAATCTCAGGCAGTTAACAGCAAAGCAACAGAAAACAGTAAACACAGCAGAATCACCTGCAAGAAATCAGAGCCAGTTTCACCGAACGTGAGCTTGAATGTGAACGCAGTTGGCTGAGTGAAGCCAAGAGTGATCGTCACGATGCCTCGCTTCGTGAACACAATGCCACGATTCTGCTGCAGAAACTGCATTCCGATGGAGAAGAAGAACGACTTGACGAGTGGATATTCCTCGTACTCGGTCCTTGAGCGCGCCGGGTGCAGCAACTGCCAGCTCGTCTCCTCCGGGCAATGTGAATAGATCAGCATGCCAGGCTCCGTCAGAAAGTAGAAGTCATCATACCTGTATCAGACAGTTCAGTAACACATTACTCATACTGCTGTTTCACCTGCAAAATCCAATTACTGACATCAGAGGAACAATGCAAAGGTAATGTCGCAGTCAGTCGACAGATAAATGAACATTGACAACAACAATCCAACCACACAAGAGTTTTGAGCATCAGAGTGCCCAGATGTCAAAAATAACAAATGACAGCTTAACCCGGTCTGGCACAGGATGCTTTAGAGCTGTACCCATATGGCACCAGTGGGCATCAAAGGGTTTAAGTTAAACCGGTCTAAATGTTATTGAAATGGTGAACAGCACGTACTCATAGACGAGACTCTCTGGGGTGTTTCTCTCCGCCTGCAGGTAGCGTGTTGCCCAGTGACAGTCCACCAGCTGCCAGTTGCCGTCAATGAGCACGGCGTTCCAGCTGTGGTTCGGCGGTGTACTGGTGATGGGAGCTCCAGGCTTGTAGTCGACACCCTTCGCCCAGCCAGCCAGCGTCACACAGTGCATTCCACAGTAGCTGCAACAACAATTATTCACTATATCACACATAACCAGCAGAATATGGAGTAACAGCGTAAAGGACCAAATGTTGCATCTGTAGATGACAGTAAATTTAGTATGTTAATACAACAAGTACGTAAGTAGCTAAGTATCAAATTTATAACGCACGAAAGACCCAATAATGGTATCAGAGGGGCGGACAGCAGACCGGCTACAAATGTCTTGCGAACATGTCTTGAGCCGAGATTCAATGCAATGCAAAACATTTGACAGAAAGATGACAGGTGGTTATGTTAGTCAAGCTACATGCAACCAGAATATACATTTGAAGAAATAGGTATACACACACTAATAAGCACAGGAATATGATCCAAGCCACAGTTTGTCCTCAGAAAGTCTACGTTGGAACTGGTTTGTGAAATCGAGGAGTTTTTAAGCTCAGTTGACACAGAAACAGAAACTGAAAGTGAGAGAAATGAGAGAAGTAAGTGCTTTAATGTTGTATGCAGGGAAAAACCAGCAAGAATTAAAGGCCTGTAAAACAATCCTGCTTTGGCACTTCTTAACAATTTTTATGGCAACAAACTTGGAAAACATCTGAATACAGATCTCGCATAATTAGACTTCACTTACACACAAAGGCACTCAAATATCTTTGCGTATGTCGTCTTTCCATCTTTGAAGGCACCGATGACCTGCTCCGGTGAACCAGGCAGTTCTGAGTCAAACATGATCGTATAAAGATTCTTCGTCGTCATCCAGCGGAAAACTGCTCTGTATCAACAAAAACACCTTCGTACAATGCATGTCTCCAGTGTGAACAACAATCAGTGCAAACGGCAACAGATGACATCATTTTACTCAAGAGAAATTTTGACACATTTTGAATGATATATTTAAACAAAAGTACTACAGTATCTGAAATATATTCTTAAACAGTACAAAGATGTCAAAACTGTCTGTAAAATGTTCTCGTGTTCTCAGTCACATACTATTCTTACTTCACTGTCTTAGCATGTGATATTATATCATCATGCAACATATTCTGTACGGAAATAGGTTGCAGAAAGTATCTCACTACTTTGTACGGAGTGGGTGAGTAGATTCTTAATGGTACAGCACAATTAGGCTATACAGTGCCATTCACGTTGGATGTTCTGGTAAATATAGGACAGAAGACAAATTAACAACACAGAAAATTCACAAATTAAATACAACACAAAAAAACAAACAACGCAAAATACAGCAAACTGAAAGGCTGGATGTCGGAGTGCATTGAAGTCCAAAATTACAAATGACGGCTTTACCAGGTCTGGCACAGGATGGTTTATAACTGTACCCATATGGCAACAGTGGGCGTCAAAGGACTGAACAAAAGGGTAACCAGTCACTTCGCCCCAAAGTCAACTCGCCCGACCAACTCGCCCCACAATGCTGACAACCAACTCGCCCCAGGGCAAATAGACTGGAAATCAACAAAAGCTGCGCCATTCACTGCATCTTGACAGGGTCTGTCTGGACAGATGACACTATGCAGTGCTTCAATAACGACTCACATCACATGCTGGTCTAACTCACACTCACCGAGCTTTCTCCAAGTCATTCCAGTGCTTCTTAAATATCAGATTCCAGAGAAGGTCGCGAATGTTGCGATAGTTTGTTCTAGCTTCCTGCTCAGCACACGGATATATACACACACAGTGATAGGCACGGATAACAATCAAGAACATACACAGAAGCGATACAGCAAGATCCATGAAAAGAACCTTGACAATGTAATAAATACTGATAACACATCAACTAGCACTGTGATACAATATTACAGTATTATACAGTAATAAACACGACGTAACATATGATATGATGGAGTGTCTTAGTTTCACAGCAACTCAGTATTAGACACGTATAAGAACAAAACATCGATCTACACAGTCACTAGAGGGAGCTCCTCTGTGACGCCCCATCAATGACTGCACACCGTCTGTCTAGTCTACCTGTCTTGTGTGTGTCTGCTACAAGTCTGCAGCCCGGAGCAGTTTTAAGGTCGAATATCATATGTTCAAGTTGTTTGGATGCTAAGGATACTTATAAATCACCTTCTCTGTGTCAGCGACGTCCCTCCTCATTTCCTCTGTACACTGGTTAGCAACACGACAAAAACTGTCAAAATTCAGCAGCTACAGTCTCTGGCTGCCCTACGACATGGTACCTGACTGAAACCCGGTCCGATCAGTCAAATGACCAACGAATGGGGCATACAATTTATTTATTTATTTATTATATAATCGTACACGAAGTACAGAACACACACATACAAAGAAAAATAGGCCTAAAAAACATAAAATCAAATAATAAAATCACGATAGACATAGTAAAACAGTTAGTCAGCACTCAAAAGAGTTACTAATGTCTGTACATCCTCAGGTGTAAAATCCACCGACCCACTCAGTACCCCATCCCTAATCATAATCAGC
>Ga0056114_1000669_pt1 | contig 12950 bp, 6 predicted proteins | sample WorMetHERISLAND1_FD_77005 | JGI IMG/M metagenome (GOLD analysis project Ga0056114, IMG submission 77005) | Marine gutless worms symbiont microbial communities from Max Planck institute for Marine Microbiology, Germany - Olavius loisae HERON... ...
GTGATGAAGAAGATGGGGCGGCGCGGCTGAATGCTGCAGCGACGACGGATGATGCGACGTGACGCTGGCAGCGGCGGCGGCAGCGTTCAGATCACCGCACCACGGCACTGCGCTCAGCATCGGATGAGCGACGCCCGTCAGCGCCGAGGCGTCCATCAGTGACATCGACATCGCCGTCGACACACTGCGTTGCAGTAGTCAATGACTGACCACCGAACCAGAAATCGACAGAAGACGATCAGATGTCGATGAACAACGTTCGACTTGCAACTCATGTCACGCTGTTCGTCGAAGAAAAACGCACCTACTTGCGCGGGAAAACTTTACATATCCAACTGTATTCACATGACGCTATAGCAGCTGCAGCAGAACTTGTTCCTTGTCGGTAGCGGTGTTGACATGACCCACGGACTGTGGTGAGGTGAAGCTGTAGGTCACTCACTCTTCAGAGGTCGTTCGGTCACACCGCTCAGCGACCAGTTGCCACGCGCCGAGGATGCAGCAACAGTCAGTCGCTGCAACCGCGCTTCGGCAGAGCGGCACGCGGCCGGTCGGCAACAATGTCGGCTAATTCTGCGAGGAAGCTCGCTATACAGCCGCACGTGCGACCGCAAAAACACCGCCCGGCCCAGCCAGCCCGGTCAGGCACTGCCGGCGCTCTTTGAACTATTGACTTCCGGTCGCCATGGCTACCGACCAGCGGCGCCGGTGCCCCGGTAGAGGGCGCTGTCAAGAGGCGTGGCCTTGGCTGAGGAGGTGTCAGAGGTGTTCATTGGTCGGTCGGTGGCTCGTTGGCGGCAACGTCGTGTAGCAGCGCCGACTGACGTGATAATGTTGATGTGGAAACAGCCAATCGTCGTCGTTGTCGCTGACAGCAGGTGCTTGCCCGAATACCGTCCACCAGTGGCGCCTCCTGTCGTATAACAATACAAAATTGCAATAATTTACCAAAACACTATTTTTCACATGTTCACTGTTTTCAAGAATAGCTCGTAACAATCAACCGGTGCCACATCCAAGATTGTAAATCGTCTCCAGACGTGACTTATGAAGGCAACACTAAGCTTATACCAGAACCTTTAACCCTTTAGGCTAACTTTTAAGGAAAGAATAACAGTTCACACGAGGTTTATTGACATGTAGGCCTGTGATAACGTATGACTTGTTAAATTTTACGTCATGCTTGAACAATGAACTATATATCTGTTAGACCTAACTGCCTGAAGACAGTCACGGTAACAATTATGCCTAAAATTTAAAGGACAAATCTAAAGCACAGTTACACCTGTGGCCTCTGTTAAGATTCATTGTTTTTCATGCCAAGTTTAGCCAACATTGGCAGGTAAAACATCTGTTAATGCGAAAATACATGGGTTCATCAGATACGCAGTTCTGCGAAATAAGTCGGATGTTTGCGTACTGTTTGCTGTTATGTAGTTGCTAAAAATAACGAAGTAAAATCGGTTTTCATGCAAACAGCGCTCAGTCCGCTAATATAGATGTTTATTAGCAAGATGCACATGCAATTTTTAGGAGGGACATTCAAGGTCAGAGTTAGGCTTGAGTAGAAATAACTCCCCACCCGACACAATCTATATTTACAGCAAATCACTTGACTGATACTGAGAAACAAAACAGTAGGCCTACAGGAAAATACACAAAATAGGCATAAATGCAACTCAAAAAAAGCAAACAACGCAAAATACAGCAAAACAAAATACCCTGGTTCAGTCGCCTCTTAGGACACTTAGCCAGTGGGCCATAAACAAAATGGGCTTATTCTACAACGCTCCCAAGCCATGCACACAGTCAGATCGTTCGATATTTCTCAATTATGTTCTGGGCCATGCCATTTTCGATATATTAGCACTTTTATGAACTGGGAACTTATTATCTGTGACCCGTGACCGTAAACGACGTTGAACAATGTTTTGCATCCGATAGCAACCGTATACAAGCAGTATGGCTCGATAACTTCCGTCTTTGTAATATTATAAGTCTAGAATGGGACTTTTCAGACGTTGACCATTGCAGTCGTGGGTTCGATTCCGGGCCGGGGCGTAATCAAGGCACTAGGCTATAGGTCAACTCAGCTTTCCATCCCAGTCGGGATAGGTAAATCGACTACCATACTGGCTGGGGTTAAGGCGGGATGTGCTCGCATGTCGGGCAGGCTGCAAGTAAAATTGTGACACCATGCTTCGGTGACACCCGTAGTTCTGATGGCTTGCCATGAAGAACTTATCTGGCTTTAACATTTTTAACTTTAAAAAGTAATTGTTTCATAAACACGTTTTCTTTATACAGTAACAAGAACGTTAACTTTTGGAAAGGCATCACACATCCGCTGGTGTAGTGGTCAATTGTGCTATTGTAAACAAGGTCATTTAAAGTCACTATACGTATTTGTCAGTTTTTAGCGCGCGACAGCATATGCTTAACGCGCTATATGCTATCGCCCGTCCGTATATGTCCGTCCGTCCATCCGTCCGTCACACGGATGGATCATACGAAAACCGTTGAAGTTAGGATTATGAAACTTTCACCATACGGTAGCACTCTCTCTCTAGTTTTTGCAATGTAAGTTTCATCCCGAAATTCTAAGGGGTTCCCCCGAGCGGGAGCCTCAGACAAGGGTGGGTGGGGAAATCAGCCATTTTCAAGCTTTAAGCGTCAATATCTCGAAAACAGTACCAGATACGGCCAAATTTACTATTAATGACTAATAGGAAGTCGTATGTGAGCTTCCGATTGACACCAAGATCAATGACCTTGGATGACTTTAAACTGCTATAAGGTCAAATTTTATCGGAATTTCGCGTGGTTTCGCGATTTTGGGAAGCAACAACGGCTAAACGAACGAAGATAGACCCGTAATGCCTATGACAAAAATTGTAGCCCTTTCCAGGGATATATAGATTTTGTGAGTGCAAGCCGTTCTTCCGCTATGGGCGGCGTCAAACAAGGGTGGGGTGGAAAACAAGCTATTTTGAAGCTAAATGCGTCAATATCCCGTAAACTGTGGGAGATACGTGCAAAGTTACTATTAATGACTAATAAGGAAGTTGCATATGTACTTTCGATTGACACCAAGATCGATGACCTTGGATGACCTTGAACTGTATAAGTTCGAATTTGAGAGAATTCGCGGGAATTTGCACATTTGGGACGCAACAACAGCTAAACGAACGACGATAGACACGTATCGTCAGCGACAGCGTTGTAACCCACTGAATGTACTTTTCAGCATTATGTTCCTTGCGTTGATTTGCCGTATAGATTTCTTCAATAGGGGCCTTCATATGCGCACCGCTGTCGTGCGCTTACCTTATAATAGCGTTAGCTATGCTTTCTTGTACTATATACGACTCTCTATTAGCTGTCCATTGTAACTATAATAGTTACAATAAACGGCTGATAGACAGTCGTATATAAAACTGTAAACTATATCTTGCAATGTTTCCGAATTCCGAGATACAGCGACTTTTTGACCACAAATTTTTATACCGCACCTATGTTAATCGCCACCACAATGGTGTGCCGTCCGCGAAGTAGTTGTTGGAAAAACAGAATGATGGTGCTGTGCTGGTGCAATGAAAGATGAATTTCGACATCATATCTTGAATTATCTTCTCATAACACTGCAGTGTGCATGTAACGAAGGGAGAGACAGGCAGACAGATAGACGGAATTGCTATCGTACATGCATTCATGGATGAATGCGGACTATGCGCTATAATAAAACTACTATAAAACTTTAGTTAAATCGGATTGATGACTGTTAATGACTGCAATATTTGGTGTCCATGAGGAAATAACAAAACATGTAAGACCCGCCCCACTCTTCTACGATCACTGGATAGACGAAGTCAGATAAACTGGCTCGCATGTGTATATGTATCTGCCGGTGCGTTCACGTCCGTCACTGACACGAGCGCCATCTCATCCCGCTAACAGATAGCGCGCGTCCACGGCTGCAGTCGATTTCGAAGACACGTTTGATGTTTGAGATTATGCGTGGAAAATGAGACACGAATACAGCAGTTAAATTCTCATTTAAAACATTAACTTAAAACACTTCGTTCATTATGGTACGAAAATACTCTTTTTGTCCGTGCGTGGTCAATTATTATGTGGAATAGCGTAATTTTGTAACAATGTTGAATGGGACAATGTTGACACTTTTAAAGGTCGTCTGGAGGAATTATAAATACGATTTTAAACAGACCTGTAATTGGAACGAGAAACAGATTATTATAATACGGCTCTCCGTAGGGGCCGCATAAAGCGTTGCACCGTGTCCGTCTCTCCGTACGTCTGTCTGTCCCGTGCATACGACTTACTTGAAATCAAAACGCCGTGAAAGCATTAAATTTGGTGGAGACATGAGCCTGGACAGAAGTAACCGGAAGAGCAAACTGAGGTCGAAAGGTCAAACGTCACGGTCACTGGGAACGAAAATGAAAGAAATCGTATTTCATTCATATCTTTGTCAAAAGTGGATCGATTTATATGATACATCAAACTAAGGCGACGATGATTCTCGGCCCATTTTATACGTATTTATACGTAGTCGTGTAGTGCTTTATACTTCTCCGGGCTCCCCAATGACGATCGAGCGCACTCACTGCGCGCACTGTTCGCACTGTGTACACTTTTTAGAACGACCACTATTTTGTCCTCGAGGTGTCCTCGAGTATGAGGGCAGTCTTCGAGGACTCCAAGTAGGGACCTGCGAATCGTTTTTTTTTCGTTCGAATCGAATCTTCGAATCGAATCGGCCGTATACCCCGCAAGCCGTAACACAGCCTAACGGACTGCAGGTGTACCGTACACGGCGTACAGCCTGTTACACTTACAGCGACTATTTAATCCATCGGTATTTTGTATTTGTGACGAACGAGAATGATGTATGGACTACGGAACTCCGAACTGAGTACTTGTTTACCATATTTCAATTCAGTCATAAAACGCGTCAAACAATGCTGTTGTACGCTTATTTTACTCCCAAAGTCGACTTTAAACGCAAATTTAACCATCACCAATCATTTCTTTACGAATGACGATTGACAGAGCGGACGATTCGAAAATTTCGAATCGGACCATCAATACGAATCGAATCACGAAGCTTCGCAGGTCCCTAACTCCAAGTCACCCCTGCACACCCCTGTGAGTGTCGCGCGCGTGGCGATATTGTTGTGTTTACGTAACGTTACGTAATCACGCGGCAGAGATCACTCTACACAAACAGATGCGTCAGACGCCGGCAGTTACTGCTCGACGGTCCACGGACACGAACATATACACGCATGAGACCGAAGGAGAATGAGGAAAAAAAGTTGACGAAACGTTTGTTAATGACGTAACGTACATGTGACGGAACGATTCTTGCTGAACTTTGAGAAACAATGACGTTAAATAATGGACAGCGGTATTTACTTCGTTTTGCTGAGAAGACTTTTTAAGCACAGCTACAAAGACTGAGTTTATAAAGTCTATCATTCGCACAAAACACATAAATGGGGTTCACGGGGTCTCAAGCACTGCGGAATTGTCTTATTTACTACTTGTTTTTGGTATGAAATATTTCAAAAGTTTGTGACCTTAACCTTTACGTAACTTGTTAGTCTTTCACTCCGAAATGTATCGACGTTTAACCGGCTGGAGGCTATCACACATGAAAAAATGCACAAAAATGTCAACAGTTTTTTTAGATATTTTATTCACTTGCACACATATCTAAAACAGAACTGTCACGAAGTATTTGTTATTGTAAACAATAATAAGTGAAATAGTGAAACACTTACCGCGTAACTCGTCAGAACTAGTACCTACGTCTATAAGTACATCGTTGATTCAGCTGTGATATCCCATCCGTTTAGAACACTATCCGTAATGATAGGTCTTCTCTGGAATTCATACGCGACGATTGATGGTTTGTATTATAGCGTACGGCGAACGTAATCGTACGTAGATTCGCGCGCAGCACGGTATCCGGCGGCGTACGGCTCGTTCAGCTGAATGTATTGGGAGCTGATGGAAGCTACGCAAAGGCCAGCAGGGCGTCGGCACGATCGACCAATGACCAACCGCTCAACTCGACCTCGTACGCCTGCCATCGCTTTCTTGAGTTTCTCTCTCGTCTCTCCGCTGCAGTCAGTGTTCTTTTCGACGCGTGAACTTTAACAAGCCGTTTCTTGATGGCACCTGAGCACTTCATGGGTGAAATACGTTTAAATGTTGGCAGCATGCAATTAATGCAACGAAATACGGACGCGAGACACACACACAGATCGTGACTTACTGAACGCGTTTTCCAGTTCGGTTTCAGTCGGGATCTATGTCTTACAGTAGATAGTCGAGTTCGGTTTACTGTAGATTTTCCCTGTCGCCGCGAATATAAATCATGCGGATGAATTTTAAAAATGAAATTCTACCAAGGAATTCGGTTTACTATACAAAAGATTCGGCTACATTTGTGGAACTGAAGATTTTCTGTGTCTTTTCCGAGTTTTTATTTCCGCAATCACAGATAATATTGAGCAATACTGACATACTTTTGTAAAGCTGTAGGCCTACCGAAGTATTAAAAACCAAATGACACAAGAAACCATAGACGTCTGTCAACGCTTTACGTTTTGTTGTACTGTCGCGAGTTCTGCTAGAACAAGTGAGAGAATGGATCGGCAAGTTTTCAGGCAATTTCGAAGAAGTGTGGATTTTTCTTCTTTTTTATACCAAAAACAGAACCCGGGACTTTTCAGTTTTTCGGATGATAGTTGCATAGTCTATGCGAGTGATCTCATACTAAGACGACGACACTAATGATAGTTGATCGCTCTTCGTTCAACGTTACCGTCACATGCCACGACATGTATAGCCTGTACATGTAGTTCTGCGACAGTTTCCCGAAACACACTTAGTGTCGCTGTCTTGCTGTGAGCTTAAGGTCGACCCCCAGACAACGTTACGTAGCGTATGCATGAAAAATCTCTTGTTATTGCTTTGGCACGACATCACTGCATTCTGATTAGCATGACTATTTCCGGCATTACGTGTATAGCTCAGTACAGAAACAATGTAGTTAAATAACACTGCTTTCGCAATCGGCATTCAGGAGTTAAGACAGGCTATATAACGCAACCAAATTGGCACGGCACTCAAAATCAATTAAATCGTTGACCGTATTCGTGCCACACAAGCCGTTAAACGAACTGTTCTGCATAACCACTGACATAACCACAGCAAAACTTACAACAACTTACTACAATCAATCGTATCAACAAAATAAGCCTTAAGTGTCATTTGATAATATGACATTTTATCAGGTGCGCGATAATTAATATAGGAGAAAGCCGCGCGTGTTGTTTAAGTCGAAACTTTTTGTGCTTCGACGGTGTAGAATTACACAGCTGTGATGATGCAGGACAAGTTTGCTCAAATGCACAATTACAGTATTCTCAGCATATTTCAGTTCGATTCAATTTACTACCATTAAACAGCTAACTGTTCAAGCGATGCAATCGACGCCCGGCAGTGCAGAATGAATCACTGGGCTGCATGGCCGTGGTTGCTGCAGCTGACATGTCGGCCAATACATTAACTGCATGCATGCTGATGCATGGTACGACTACGAGCGAACCACGACGCTCGGCTATAATGTCTCGGTCAAAAACATCGTCCAAGGTCCAGACTTCTGCAGCTGCTGTCTGTGCTCTGTAGCCTGGACAGATGCGATGACTCAACGGTACTGTGCGCCTGTAAAAGCTAGTTCAACGCCTGTCCGTCCGACTGGTTTCACCGCTGACGGTTTTATCCCAAGACGAAGACGTAAATAAGTCTCTCTTGACTGGTCCAAAACAAATAAGCCTTTTAACCAGTCTGGCTACTAATAAAAAAAGGTTAACTTACCTATACAACCAATTAGAATACGATACCAATAAAGAAAACTACTAGCACGTGTATAGACTAAAGAGAGTGAAATTGGTTTCAGGGGCTTTTATACGCCTTCCAGACAGGAAAAATATTGGACCTATTCTACTCATCCTCGACGCACCGTACTCAGATCGTACTGTAACAGCGTTTTGTCTGTTATTTTATTAAAACTTAAATGAAATGAATGAAAGATACAGCTAGATGTCACGATTGCTTTGCGTCAGTTTATAACGTAACCTCTACACCGGTTTGTGCAAAACGACTGTTGGTACAAGTAGCGTTGCAGCAGGTTTCATTGACACGCCGTGGATGACGGGACGGCACATACTTATACTCGTACTTACAGACGTGAAATAACTGTCCACATAACAGTCAGTGCGAGGCGTTCACAGAGATCTGTCGGCCGCACATCAATCCGATGCATCACAAGCCCACTGGTAATTGCTGCTACCACGATCAACTCCGCGAAACCTTCCCGGCTGAGGACGCGCGCGGATTAACACAGAACCTGACGGCATCGGATGCTGGAGAATCACTTAACACGAGGTTAAAGCGGGGCGGGCTAGCGGCCCCCCACTGTCGCCGACGGGGAGCAATTAACAGATCAAACAATCAAGCTCTGTTGGACTCGCTGCCTAGCGATTACTTCCTGCCGTGACTTACCTTCGACAACGTCCAATACGGTTATCGCGCGTGACCAGATGAAAGACAAGTCATACGTATATACGACTACTGTTCTATACCTGTATATTGTATCCAGACTCAATGCCGCCTCCCATGCAGTTGATAGATAGATAAGGAAATGCTTAAAATGCATGATTCAATTTGCAGTTAGTCTGGTAAGTTGAACATATTTATAATACCCTAACACACATAAGCCTATACCATCAGCCTGTGTCAAAACTATTTTTTAACTTTTAGTATTTTCCTCTAGATCATTCATTCGTGGCAAATGAACACGTTTTTTTGCCAAGAGGAAGAAAGACAAACAGACAATACAAGGTATACGCCTAGAAACAACAGCATCACACATATAGTTATAGACACTGATAACTGCATTGCGCCGAGCCACAAAAACCGTGTTCATTACTAAACGTGTTAGAGACTGATATAAACACATCTCACAAAAGCAAAAAAAACAATTGAAAAACAACTCTCTGTTATCGAACTTCAGCATATACGCATCATAAGGTATTTAATATCAAACCTGACCTAACTGCACTAATCGATTCTCATGAATTTGTGTGTTTTAATTAATTGACCAAGCAGTATAATACAGAACTCTCAACAAATTTCAATTTTATGTTTAACTTCAAATTGTATTTACAAAACCGTATTTACAAGTTCTTTCCAACTCGATTAACATTCTGTTAAGTGTGCATTTGTGTATATTTCTGCTTGCTTGATGTATTTATCGTGCGTTTGTATTTTATGAATCAGATAACGTTGCACATCGGTTCATCGATGTTGGATCCTATACGGTAAGAAAGTTACGAATAACATCAAACAATTTTATTTATACGGCATGTGTGTATTCTGCAGTCCCCAGCGGTGACCGTAAAATTTAAAAAATATCAGTGAAGCATATGCTATAGGTAATGCTGTTTCGAATATTAAATAAAGGTGGGTAAAAGTTCAACAACCTGATTCATAAAAATTTGTAGGCTACATTTTTCAGGTATTCTTCGGAAGAGTCGTGACCTGGTGACTTGTCAAGTAGGGAGGCGATCAGTTGCGCTAATTGCGTGCCATGCGAGATGATGTCTCCTCAGAGACACGTCGCTCTATAGACCGAGCGAGAGACGTGTGACTGTCTCGCCAGTCCTTTGATCAGCTGTACAACATTGAGACACACCACCACGCACACGGCACGTCATTATGTCGGCCGCTCGCTAATAAATTCCCAGCGACGTCCGTATTGCATTGCACCCGTCGTCTTATTCTGCAGAGCGATCCCCGGTGGTCGGAACTCAGGTACGGCAAATATCCGACTCCCCGCGGAGCAATCGGTCGCCCGTACGTATCTGTTTCAATATTGATACAGTTATAGTGAGCTGTGCCGACCGGCGCCGTGCGAACTGACGTTCTCACGATGATCGCATCATCAATTATTTGGCGGCGATCAGCGATGATTTATCGTGAGATACGGTACGGCCTTACTATGGCGTGGCAACCGCAGTGTCCATCTGATGGTCAGTGATTCCGTGTTCATGCGGAACATTTATCACGTGCCGTCCGCTACGCCGCGGTATCATCGTATGTTCAAGTTTCTGCGATGCATTAAACGTGGCCAGTGATCTGTGCCGCCAAGTTGTGAAGGCCTCGACTAAAGTCCGTCGCACATTCTGAAATGAAACAGTTACAGAACACTGAAACAGTTTTACGCTTGTTTCAGCTTCATTAGTATATTGTTTCTACTTGCGAACAAACATGCTAAGTAATGATGCTGAAACAAGGCTAAAACTGTTTCAGTCTGTTTCAGTTTGTATCAGTTTTATTTCAGAATGTGCGGCTGGCTTCAGTGAACCGCATCGGCGCGTCGTGCATGCTTGATAAATACAGTAACCAAAGCATATAGCACCGGATTTTGCGATTGAGACAATTCGGTACAGTACATATAGACTTCAACTTTCATCCGACCCGTCAGCTTGTATTATCCACCCCACCCTTGTTTGGCACCCCGGGGGAACCCGTTAGAATTTCTGGATGAAACCTAACCCGCAAAAAATACAGGGACACTGCAAACATAGCACGTTTGTTCGCAAGTAGAAACAATATGCTAATGAACCTGAAACAAGCCTAAAACTGTTTCAGTGTTCTGTAACAGTTTCATTTCAGAATGTGCGACGGACTTTAGTACAGGGCTACTGTAAGTTGCACGATTCTAACTTCGACCGTTCCTGACTGATCCACCAGTGTGACAGACGGACGGGCGATAGCATATAGCGCGCTAAGCATCAAGCTGTCGCGCTGAAAATTACACGTCAAGTTGAGCAGGGGTACAGCAGATCCAGCGAGGTGGCACGGCCCCCTTTTGTCCCCTCCTTGGCTACGGCCCTGCTCACAACGCCCTTGGACTTCAGCCTGGGTGTGAAGGATAGACCCGTCTTCGCGCCTTGTGGTGACCAGTATGTATTGTAGGCCCCGTATACAAATTAGTATTCCAAATCTTTTATTACGAAAGATTTACTTCCAAAATCGGCGATATCGCCGGCAACATCTGGCGTTCTTGTATGTAGCATAGATGTCTGTTTTGATGTGCAGTTTTTTACGTACAATTTTATATTGGAAATATGCTATACTAACACTGCAGTCGAACTGTCGCACGGTAACAGATTTTCCAAACAAAATGGACAAATTTTGTCAAAAACACACAAGTCAGAATTATCGAAGGATTTATTGCATGTCTGGTGTCGCTTCAGCTCTGTACTAAGTTAGCGAAGTAATTCTCTACACGAAACTAATTTGCAGCAGTGCAGCTCTTGTCCGAACATTGCCGACAAAAATCACCTCTCGACATTGAGAGTTGGTTATCTGATCCACGGCATGCATACCTGGCCTGGATATAGAGTTCTCGGTGTCCACACTATCAACATTATTGCAAAGAAAGATCGCTGACAGGAAGACAAGGGAACATCAGACGTCGACGGGCAACGATGTTAAGTCGAGCTGTTGAGCTTAGCCGAGTCGACGAAAGTCTGCCTTGGCGCCCTCAGTAGTTGGTATCTCATTGAAAGCATTCTCTAAAGCAGTTGTACCGGCTGTCTGTATGTGTGGTCTGCCCGTGGGCGGCAGCAAGGTCGTGACTTATACAACTAAAACCCGCAGCCGGCCACTCAAGCAGTCCGGTCCCACCGTGTGACTGTGGCTTCTCCGCCGCAACTCACGACTCAAAGAGGTAAACACAATCTCCAATTACCCGTCAATAAATTCCAGAGCCCGCGTTGCCCGCGAAATAGCCGCCAGTAATCGTTTGAACAATAAAGAGAGGATTATAGGGTCGGGCTTTGAAGTCCGAGACCCGGGCGTTAAGTCCTGAGCTGATAACGGGATAACGAGGTGATTGCAGTGTCCCTGCAGCGCCCGCTCGCCTCCCCGTATACAACCGTCATGACTGAGTAAACACAAACTTAACGATAAAACACATTTCGACAGTTTTAGTAAACGGATCACGGCGGGACGTCGGAATGCTCGCGTTAATATTGACGCGTTGATCTATCGTACAGATATGTTAGCGTTTACACAGCCAGGTGGCTCTGTATGTGTTGAATGAACTCAGAAATTGTCTGTCTAAAGTCCATCGACATTCTCACACCGCATCTGTTCGTCGACGAACATTTGTCAAAGAATGTTTGTTTACGTGTAATATCCTGTTACAACTGCCACCACTGAAGTGACTGAACTGTATGACTCACATGTCCTGTCCACTTTCTTGCGGGTGCGTTCCGTGCGGTATATTTGTCGTTTTCTAAGCTTCCCCGGATGCGTAAATATTTTGAAGGCAGTTATACAGGCATTGATTGGGGATGGGTTGAAGCCCTGCACCAATTGAAACGTTAACCCGTGTTAATGCAATTAAGTCCCCAATGAATTTTGCATTCGTTCACAAAATTTTACCAAGCTGCCACTATAAAACATAATATGCAACTTAAAGAACTAGAACTGCATCAAAATGCTCCAGAACTAAACATGCATCCACGAGACCAAAAAATTCCAACACTTCCTGTTATCCCTCCTTATTCCTTTTCTGTTTGACATTGGAAATCCTCTTCCCACACCATGGTACTTAGCCCACCTTGATCTTCATGTCTTTACTGCGTTAATCTTCCATTCCTTGCTTGCTTTATCTATAAAATCACAGTTACGTCACTCTTTGCATACCTCCCCCCTCCAGCTCCATTTGACCACATCTGAGCTATGGTTTGGTCAGGAGCAAGAGGGAATATTACCATAACTGCTCTCTAGTAGTTTTCTTGTGTAGCTTTTTGTAGTTGCACACTCATTTGAGCAGCTTA
>Ga0056114_1000670_pt1 | contig 12948 bp, 10 predicted proteins | sample WorMetHERISLAND1_FD_77005 | JGI IMG/M metagenome (GOLD analysis project Ga0056114, IMG submission 77005) | Marine gutless worms symbiont microbial communities from Max Planck institute for Marine Microbiology, Germany - Olavius loisae HERON... ...
AAAATCCGGTGCCGGCGTTCCAAAATCGCAGACTGGGGTTTGAACTGACATTGATCGACTCCTGTGTATTAGGGGCTGTTGACATTCATCATTCACGGTCCGATTACGGCTCTTTCCCACGCTCCGCCGTCCTTGGAAAGAATCGGTAATGCGAATTACCATTGTACTGGTTTCGGAGATCTCGAAAGCATCCTTGATGCTCCTCGAGCCGAATCAGACCCCGACCCCAGACATCCAATAAACTAAGGCAACGAGCAGGTTAGCAATGGCAAACGATTTCATCTTTACTTCCGAATCCGTCTCCGAAGGACACCCCGATAAGGTAGCGGACCAGGTTTCCGACGCTATGTTGGACGCCATCCTGATCCAGGACCCCCGTCCCGAGCAGGCACGCGTCGCCTGTGAGACCATGGTCAAGACCGGAACCGTCATCATCGGCGGCGAAATCACCGCCAATGCATGGATAGACCCGGACAAGCTGGTCCGCCAGGTGGTGACGGACATCGGCTACAACAGCTCGGACGTGGGCTTCGACGGCTCCACCTGCGCCGTCATATCCCTCATCGGCAGACAGTCAGGGAACATCGCCATGGGCGTGGACCGCAGCGACCCGGAGGAACAGGGTGCTGGTGACCAGGGGTTGATGTTCGGCTATGCCACCAATGAGACGGACGTGCTCATGCCCGCACCCATCACCTATGCCCACCGCCTGGTACAACGCCAGTCAGAGATGCGCCGCTCCCATGTGTCACCTTGGCTGCGACCGGACGCCAAGAGCCAGATCACCCTGCGTTACCGGGACGGCAAGGTCTCCGCCATAGACGCGGTGGTACTCTCCACCCAGCATGATCCGGACGTGGACTACCAACATCTGCGTGAGGCGGTGATGGAGAACATCATCCTACCCGTGCTGCCGGAGGAGTGGCTCCACGGCGACACCAAATTCCATATTAATCCAACCGGGAGCTTCATCATCGGTGGCCCGGTAGGCGACTGTGGCCTAACCGGACGCAAGATTATCGTTGATACCTACGGTGGTGCGGCCCGCCACGGCGGCGGGGCATTTTCCGGCAAGGACCCGTCGAAGGTCGATCGCTCCGCTGCCTACGCTGGACGTTATATAGCCAAAAACATCGTCGCCGCGGGACTCGCTGAACGCTGTGAGATCCAGATCTCCTATGCCATTGGGGTGGCCGAGCCTACCTCCATCACCATTGAAACCTTCGGCACCGCCAAGCTGCCTGAGGACCGGATCGCCGATCTGGTACGCGCGCACTTCGACCTGCGCCCCTATACTATTATCCAGATGCTCGATCTAATCCAGCCCATTTACCGCAAGACCGCTGCCTACGGACACTTCGGGCGCGAAGAACCCGAGTTCACCTGGGAGCGGACCGACAAGGCAGAGGAACTGCGCGAGGCAGCAGGCCTATATAAAGCAAAGATGCAGAAGTAGTGAAGGCTAAACACAACAATATGGGCCGTTTATCCCGTTTCTTTACCCTAATAGGGCGATGCTGTTCATCTGGAATCACGGCTAGCGCTCTCGGGGTTCAAATGCGCCGTAAGCACTAAAAATTTCACAGTGATATTGTGGATTGCAATGCTCATTTGTGCCTTTACGATAAGTGTGTACTTCCATTTCAATAATTACCGTTGAACGTCGGCTGAATTAGCACTGACAAACGGTCGTTCAAACCTTACTGCGTTATTCCGGATAGGATTGTTGGAGTTCAGTGCTAGGTAAATAGTAAGATCCGTAGAGGTTTGAACGATTACGAATCAGTTAATCTACTCCATCACTCTGGAATATACCACTACCGATTCTAGGGATTGGTAATCGGCTTGGGTACGATGGTTGGCAGGCAGCAAGCAAATTTCGGAAAACCATCGGTGAGAGTAAACCAATCGCAACCGATTCGCGTTTATTTGCAGGAAAAAGTAATTCCTAATGAATGTTCTCTACCGAGGAGCGCTGCAACCCCGTTACCCAATCGGTTCCCAGGTGCCTGGAACCTGACTAGATGTGTGCCGATTTAGTAGCAGGGCTAGGCTCGGTGAGGCGGTATCTTCAACAACGGCGTTCACTCTGACAATTATTTGGAGCTGGCTACCATGAGTGAGCATAGTGACTATAAGATCGCCGACATCTCCCTGGCCGCTTGGGGCCGCAAGGAGATCGCCATCGCCGAGACTGAGATGCCGGGTCTTATGGCCCTCCGGGAGAAGTACGGGACCGGGAAACCCTTAGCTGGGGCTCGCATCTCCGGTAGCCTGCACATGACCATCCAGACCGCAGTTTTGATCGAAACCTTGGTCAGACTTGGTGCCCAGGTCCGGTGGGCTTCCTGCAACATTTTCTCGACCCAGGATCACGCCGCCGCGGCCATCGCCGCTGCAGGTATCCCTGTGTATGCCTGGAAAGGCGAGACTCTGGAGGAATACTGGTGGTGCACTAAGCAGGCCCTGAGCTGGCCCGATGGTGCCGGCCCCAATATGATCTTGGACGATGGCGGCGATGCCACGCTGCTGGTCCACAAGGGGGTGGAGTATGAGCAGGCCGGCTGCGTGCCCACGCCGACCAACGACGACAATGAGGAGTGGACGGCAGTGCTCGGGATCCTGAAGCATATCTTCGAGCGCGACAAGCACTATTGGCAGCAAATTGTCGCGGGTATCAAGGGCGTTACCGAGGAAACCACCACCGGCGTACACCGCCTGTACGGGATGGCACGGGAAGGCTCACTGCTCTTCCCAGGGATGAACGTAAATAACTCGGTGACCAAATCCAAATTCGACAACCTTTATGGCTGTCGCGAGTCCCTAGTGGACGGCATCAAGCGGGCTACCGATGTCATGATCGCTGGCAAGGTCGCCATGGTCTGCGGCTACGGCGACGTGGGTAAGGGCTGCGCCCAATCCCTACGCACTCTCGGGGCCATTGTGTGGGTATCCGAGATCGACCCCATCTGCGCCCTGCAAGCGTCCATGGAGGGCTTCAGAGTAGTAACCATGGAAGAGGCCGCATCCCAGGCAGACATCTTCGTCACTGCCACCGGTAACCGGGATGTCATCACCCACGACCACATGGCGGCGATGAAGGACCAAGCGATCGTTTGCAACATCGGCCATTTCGACAATGAGATCGACGTCGCTTCCTTCGATGGCTATGCATGGGAAGAGATCAAGCCCCAGGTGGACCACCTCATCTTCCCCGATGGTAAGCGTATTATCCTACTCGCCAAGGGCCGCCTGGTGAACCTGGGCTGTGCCACGGGTCATCCGAGTTTTGTGATGTCCAACAGCTTTACCAACCAGACCCTGGCTCAGATGGAGCTCTTCGGTAATACCGACCAATACCCGATCGGGGTCTATGTGCTACCTAAGAAGCTGGATGAGGAGGTGGCCCGCCTGCACCTCGGCAAGATCGGTGCCACCCTAACTACCCTGAACCAGGAACAGGCGGATTACATCGGGGTGCCGATCAAGGGACCCTATAAGCCTGACTATTACCGGTATTAGCGGTTCTGGGTTGTTCGGCGTTGGTTATGGAGAAAGATCCTCTTACCTAGCGTCGGGACAAGTCCGGTGTGTTGGGTTACGGCGCGTTCAAGGGTGTTTGTGTTCTTCAGAGATCGGGTAGATGTTGGGCGCGGTAAGCCTGACTGACACGCGGTTCGAGTATATTCGTGCCAGCGTCGGGGTCGGTTCTTTAGCGTCGTTGTTTTCCATCCTATTATCGCTTCGTTTAGATGTACTAAGACAATTCCCGTTCGTGCATGCGCTCATCGTGATGTTGCCGTTGGTGGCGGTTCCGATTTTGTTGTCGCTTGATGTGAACAGTATTGCGTGGTCACATTTTGACGATTAGGGCGTGTTGACAATTAACCTACAAAAGAATGTCAACAAGACCTAGTATCGGTTCAGAAATAAGGTGAACAGATATCCCTTGCTGTAAGCTCTAATGCATACCAATCATCGCTAAGATGTGCAGTTTGTTTTTGAACCGATACAAAGCGTCATAGCCTTCAAACACGATATTTATGAATGACAACGCAGTCTCAAGACCTACCTACAGCTTCGAGCTCTTCCCTCCCAAGACACTGGAGAGCATGACCAAGCTTGCGGATACGGTGCAACAGCTGAATACCGTTGCTCCCCGCTATTTCTCCGTCACCTATGGTGCCGGCGGCTCGACCCGCGAGCGCACCTTCAAAACGGTGGCGCTCCTGCGCAACCGGGGCATTGACACCGCCCCACATCTCTCCTGCATCGGGTCCACCCGGGCGGATATCCGAGACATCCTGCACCACTACCGGACCCGAAATATCCGGCGGATCGTTGCCCTCCGCGGCGATCGGCCCTCCGGTATGGGTACCACCGGCATTGGGGAGCTGGCCTATGCAAACGAGCTGGTGGCCTTCATCCGCGAGGAGACCGGTGCAACGTTCCACATCGAGGTCGCGGCCTATCCGGAAGTCCACCCCCAGGCGCCGGGTGCGCAGCAGGACCTCAAGTATTTCAGGCAAAAGGTCGAGGTCGGCGCGGATGCCGCTATCACCCAGTATTTCTACAATGCCGATGCCTATTTTGCGTTCGTCGACGCCTGCCGATGCCTCGGCATCGACATCCCCATCGTTCCCGGCGTGATGCCCATCACCAACTATGGCAAGCTCGTTCGCTTCTCCGCCGCCTGTGGCGCGGAGATCCCACGCTGGATATGCAAACGGCTAGAAGATTACAGGGACGACATGGACAGCATTCGCGCATTCGGGCACCAAGTCGTCCTGGACCTATGCCGGCGGCTAATCGAAGGCGGCGCGCCAGGCATCCACTTTTATACCATGAACCAAGCCGCTCCGACACTTCGGCTGTGGCGGGATCTGGGCTTGCCCACACAAGCCGCATAGGGTAATGCTAAACTACATTCGCGCCGTGCGGTGCCGGCGGGGCATCCTTTATCACCTTTAACCTGTTGGAACGCCGCCCCCGTCTGTTAATACATCGACGACTTGCAAATCGTCTTTAGGGCACTTTGAGAAATACGGTTTTCGTTTAACGTTACATCTCAATAATCAATTGGTCAGGATATTTGAGTGGTGGAAACACCTATTTTCAGGGTACCCTTTACTGATGCCCACCGTCGTCGACCCTTTACCATTGATGCTATCGTTGTGCTACCCAACCACCTTCATTCAGTATGGACCCCGCCTTCGCGGGGATGGGGATTCCTGCGCCTGTTGGCACAACATCAAGACACGGTTCCCAATACGTATCCCGAAAGAGAGGCTTTCAAGGCGTAGCGCGCGGGAAGAAGAACGGGGGATTTGGCAGCGGCGCCTCTTTAAGTACACGATTCGCGATGAAGACGATTTGCAACGGCATATCGATTATGTCCCACAATCCGATCAAACTTGGCCATGTACCGTGCCTCATCAATTAGATGTATTCGAACTTTCACCGGTATGTAAAAGTGGGACTGTATCCACCGCATTAGGCAGCGTGTAATATTGTAAAGGAATTGGCCCTGGAATGACCGACGTGGAGGGATGCGCTGTGCTTTCCCGCCCTACGGTCTCCTCACCTTGAATGTAGGATGCGGTGAGCGCGGTATGCCGTGACAGGACTTGCCAACCCCGACTGCGAATTGCCTTGATGAGCTACTACCAGCTGGCAGCTCGTAGTGAGCCTTCTTCCGCCCATCCCGGATCAGATTGACCAGGATTAAGCATGGGGAAATGGCTGGTCCACCGCGGGTGCCGGCAGATTTGAATTCCCCACAGCTAGAGGGAACATCTACGCGCTTAGATCACGCCAAATAACGCCGAACAGCATAAACGTACCGTAACCCAACCACGCTACCAGAAACACGAACGGATTCCTCTTACGTCGGGATGACAATTCCGTGTCTTTTCATGTCTTTCATGGTTAATAGAGACACCTGCTCGGATCGAGCCGAATGCGGTGATCCCCGAGACTTGCGGTTTGTCTCCAACCCCGCTCCTCCTGTATCTTTCTCAAGATGAGACTGGAGAAGATTAAACTCGCCGGCTTCAAATCCTTTGTTGATCCCACGACCGTGCATTTTCCGAGTAACCTAGCTGGGGTTGTCGGACCAAACGGGTGCGGCAAGTCCAACGTCATCGACGCTGTGCGCTGGGTGATGGGGGAGAGCTCGGCTAAGATGCTGCGCGGCGAGTCCATGGTTGATGTTATCTTCAACGGCTCCACCGGCCGTAAGCCAGTGGGTACCGCCAGTATTGAGCTGGTATTCGACAACGGCGACGGCAGTGCCGGCGGGGAGTACGCCGAGTTCAGCCAGATTTCGGTCAAGCGTCAGGTCTCCCGCGACGGCCAGTCGATCTATTTTCTCAACAGCGCGCGGTGCCGCCGCCGCGACATCCAGGACCTGTTTCTGGGCACTGGCCTGGGTCCGCGCAGCTATGCCATCATTGAGCAAGGCATCATCTCCCGGTTTATCGAAGCCAGGCCCGAGGAGCTGCGCCTGTTTCTGGAGGAGGCGGCAGGTATCTCCAAGTACAAGGATCGACGGCGCGAGACAGAGAACCGGATGCGTCACACCCGCGACAACCTGGAGCGCCTGGATAGCCTGCGCGGGGAGGTCACCAAGCAGCTCTTGCACCTGGAACGGCAGTCCGCTACCGCCGAGAAGTACCAGCGCCTCAAACAGGAAGAGTGGCGGCTGGAGACGGAGCTGCAGGCCCTGCGCTGGCGGTCTTTTGATCGGAAGATCGGCGCCCAGGACGAATCTCTGCGGACCCAGGAAACGGCGCTGGAAGGCCAGGTCGCGCGCCAGCGACAGCTGGAGGCGGATAGCGAGAAACTGCACGACCGCTATGTCGAGGCTTCGGATGCGTTCAACGAGGTCCAGGGTCGCTATTACGCGGTCGGTTCTGAGATCGCGCGCATCGAACAGGGCATCCGATTCGCCAAGGAGGGCCGCGTACGCCAAGAGGGTGAGTTCGACCGCCTAGAACGCGAGCTCGCTGAGGTCTGGGGTCTGCTCGCCCGCGACGAGCGCTCTGTGGCGGAGATAGACACAGCCCTGGTTGAAGACGAAACTGAGCACAAGACAGCTGCTGTGGCGCTGGCGGAGGCTCTGGTCCATGTGAGCGCCGTCGAATCCCGACTCGAGGCCTGGGAGGCCCAGTGGGAGAAATTCAACCGGCAAGCCGCTGCCCCTGCAGAGCTGGCCCAGGTGGAGCGGACCCATATCAACCATCTGGAGCAACGTATGAACCAGCTCCGCGACCGCCAGGGCCGGGTGGAGGAAGAGCTAGGACGGCAGCATACCGGGCTGGAGGTCCGAATCCGGACCCTGCACAGGCAGGCCCAGGGGTATGATGAGCGAATTGCCACTCTCCGGGACCAGGAACAACACCTGACCGAGACCCTTCAGGAGCAGAAATGGACGCTGCGCGAGGTAGGTAGGCAGCTTGATGAGGCACGGACTGAGCTGCAATCGGTACGTGGCCGTCAAGCCGCGCTGACCACGCTCCAGGAAGCGGCCCTGGACGATGCGGGTATGGCCTTTGCCGATTGGCTGAATGACCAGGGGTTAGCGGATGCCCCCAAGTTGGTTGATGAGCTGGCAGTTGAGCCCGGCTGGGAAACGGCGGTAGAGGTGGTGCTGGCGGATCACCTGCGTGCTGTTTGCACTGACTCTCTGGATCAGATCGGGGCTGCGGTGGATGGGGCGGACCTCGGTTCCCTGGCGCTGATCGAGAGGACCGAATACCTCGACCCCACTCCAACCCCCGACGCGCTTCTAGCGCGGGTGCGGTGCCCCTGGCCCCTGCAGGGGCTGCTCAGGTCGGTGCGGGTAGTGAAGGATCTGCCGGAGGCCTTGAGCAAGCGCGGTACCCTGGGTCTAGGCGAGGTCCTGGTCACCCGAGACGGGGTCTTGGTGGGCTCGAACTGGCTGCGCACTCCGGAGGCGGACGGCGCCTTGGGGGGGGTGCTGGTGCGGGCCGAGGAGCTCAAGAGGCTGGAGCGCCAGGCTACGACCTTCGAAGCCCAGGTCCAAACTCTGGAGCAGGAACAAGAGCAGCTACGGACACGTCGGCACCAGGTCGAGGAGGAACGCGAGGCGTTGCGTACTGAGACTGCTGGGTTCGAAAAGGCCGGCACCAAAGTCCGGACGGACCTCACAGGACACCGCGCCCGACTGGAGCACCAAAATGAGCGCCGTACCAGCCTGGAGGCGGAACGCATGGAGCTAGCCGAGCACTTAGCAGAGACCGGGGTCGAGGAGGCAGCGGCGCGGAGACGCCTGTATGGGGCCTTGGAAGAAACCGATACCCTGGCTGACCGGCGCGCAGCTTTGACTTCGCAACGCGAGGCCCTGCGGGATCAGGTAGCGGAGGCGCGGGAACAGGAACGGGAATCGCGGGAGCGGACCCATCGCCTGCAGGTTGCCGTCGAGACCCGCTTGGCCTCCCGAGAGGCTAGGTTGCGCAACCTGGAGCGGGTGCGGGAGCAATGCCGTCAGCTTGGCAAGCGCCGCGATGAGCTGCGTCTGAGCCTGGAGACCTCCCTAGCGCCCTTGGCCGGGCAGGAGAAGGGGCTCAAAGTGCAGCTTGCCTTGCGTCTCGAAGTCGAGGAGCAGCTGGGTACCTTGCGGCAGCAGATGGAAGAGCTAGATAGCCGCGTCCGCATCCTGGAGCAGGAGCGCCACCAGATAGAGCAAGACATCGGTGAGCAACGGCAAGCGCTGGATGCTCTGCGCCTGGCGCGGCAGGTACAATGCGTGTGCAGACGGACCCTGGAGGAATCACTCGCCGGGGCAGATCTGGATCCACAGGAATTGCTCGCCAGCCTAGAGGCGGATGCCGACGGGAAGGTCTGGCAGGAGCAGTTAGGAAAAGTCTCGGAGCACATAGCCTGCCTGGGCAACATCAATCTGGCATCCATCGACGAGCTGGCGGAGCAGTCCGAACGCAAGCGTTACCTGGACGCCCAACATGCCGACATTTCCCGTTCCCTGCAGACCCTGGAGCAGGCCATCCGGCGCATCGATCGCGAGACCCGCGACCGCTTCGAGAAGACCTTCGATGCCGTCAATCAGGGCTTTCAGCAGCTCTTCCCGCGCCTATTCGGCGGCGGTCAGGCCTATCTAGCGGTTACCGGCGAGGATCTGCTGGGAACAGGCGTCACCGTCATGGCGCGCCCGCCGGGCAAGCGCAACGCCAGCATCCATCTCCTCTCCGGCGGCGAGAAGGCATTGACCGCCGTGGCCCTGGTGTTTGCCATCTTCGAGCTCAACCCGGCTCCCTTCTGCATGCTCGACGAGGTGGATGCACCCCTGGACGACGCCAATGTGGGGCGTTTCTGTGAGCTGGTGCGTTCCATGTCCGGCCGGATACAGTTCATCTTCATCACCCATAACAAGCTGACCATGGAGATCGCGGACCACCTTCTGGGCGTGACCATGCAAGAGCCAGGCGTCTCGCGCCTGGTGTCGGTAGACATGGAAGAAGCAACCAGGCTAGCGGCGGTGTCATGAGGATACCCTGAATAGAGTCGTTAGTTGGTCAGGGGTAGATATATAGGATATACAGATCAGATAATCATTAGCCTCCAACTCTCTAATCACTGCCCGTGTCGGCCTCTTAACGCAACCTACACCCCACACGCGGCCTGCTAATCTTCCACGATCAAAACCACAGCCCTCTTACAGATAGGGCATCATGCCCTTTACCACCAAGTCAGTAAGGCTCACGACTCCGATCACCTCGCCGTTCTCTACCACGGGTGCCCGGGTCAGGTCAAAGTGGGCGAACAGGCGGGCGCAGTGACGGATGTCCATCTCGGGATTCACCGACAATACGGGTTTGGACATGATCTCATAGATGTTCACCCGGTCCGGGGCGCGGTCCTTAGCCAGCACTTGGCGGGAAATGTCTGAGATCACCACTATACCGATGGTATCGTCGGCGTGGCGCTTTCTAACGATCAGGGTCTTGGTATCCACATGGGCCATGGTCTCCAGGGCCTGTGTCACCGTGGCCAAGCCGTCCACGGTATCGAATTGTGGCTTCATGACATCACGGACGCGCACGAGCTCTTTGGTGTTCGTGTTCATGTCAGGATCTCCTTCTGCACGGTCTCGAAGAGCTTGCGAACCTGGTGATTGACGCCCACGGCGTCCTCCACGTCTATCTGAAAGGCGATACCATGACCGGGCCGCTCATCGAAGTGTCCGGCTTTGGCGATGGTCTCGAGGATACTGCGACTCATATGCTCTTCCACCAGCAGCAAAATGGCATCGCGTTGGGTTTCCAAGGTCAGACCGAAGAAGGTCTTGGATTTCTCGAGCCCCTCTCCCCAGGCTTGGTTAATCACGGTCGAGCCGGTCGCCCCGGCTTTGCGAGCGGCCTCAAGCACGTTTTTCGTTTCGTTGTCTTCGACAAATGCCAGAATAAGCTTGAAGTGCATGCGTTCATTCTCCTAACGGTAGATATGCATACCGGATTTGCATCGGGTAACGAGCCTGCTGAACTGCGCGTAAGCGATCACGACCATGATCGGGAACAGACAGGCGAAGGCGATGAGGCCGAAACCGTCAAGGAGCGGATTGCGTCCCGGGATATTACTCGCAAGCCCCAGCCCCAGGGCCGCCACCAAGGGAACCGTGACGGTGGAGGTGGTGACCCCCCCCGAGTCGTAAGCCAAGGCGATGATGGTCCGCGGCGCGAACCAGGTCTGAATCAAGACCACAATGTAGGCGGTGATGATGTAATAGTGCAGCGGGGTCCCGGTAACGATGCGGTGGGTACCAAGCGTGATTCCGACGGCGACGCCGATGGCCACGGTAATCCGCAGTCCCCACGGATGGATGGTACCGGCTGATACCTGGTGGGCCTTAATGGCCACAGCGATGAGGGAGGGCTCTGCGATGGCGGTTGAGAATCCGATCGCGAAGGCGAACAGATAGACCCAGGCATAGCGTCCCCAGTGCTCGACACCGTCAGTCTCGCTGCCCGCGGCGATACCCAGGAAATCCGGGGCGGTGAGCTGCTCGGCCATGAGCCTGCCTAGGGGAAACAAGGCGCGTTCCAATCCTTCGAGGAAACAGGCCAAACCCAACAGCACCAGCAGGAAGCCTAACAGCACCCGGTTGAGATTGGGAATGGGGCGACGCAGAACCAATACCTGGAAGCCTACCAGGATGCCGATGATCGGCAACACATCGCCGATGCTTGTCAGGAGGGAGGCCCAGAGCGAGGCTAAGTACTCGGTCACAGCAGGATTCCGTAACCCATGACAAAGATCATGGGCGTCAGAGAAGCGAAGGCGATGAGCCCGAAGCCATCGACCATAGGGTTGCGTCCCTCAATGCTGGAGGCAAGCCCCACTCCCAGGGCCGCCACTAGGGGTACGGTGATGGTCGAGGTGGTCACGCCGCCGGAATCGTAGGCAATGCCGATGATCTCCTCGGGGGCTAAGACTGTCATAATAACCCCCCCGAGATAACCGCAGATGATCAGATACTGAATCGGCCAACCGCGCAGGATGCGCAGCACCCCAATCACAATGGCCACACCCACCGACAGGGCGACAGTATAGCGCAATCCCTCGGCATAGGCCTCGCGTGCGCTCGTCGCATCAACGATCATGCCCCCTTGGGCCGCTACCTCGGCGGCCTCCTCGGCAACCGCAATCAGAGCCGGTTCGGCGATCGTGGTCCCGAAGCTCAGGGCAAAAGCAAACAACAACAGCCATAGCAGACTGCCCTTGGCGGCGAAATCCCAGGCCATGCTTTCACCGATCGGGAACAGCCCGAGCTTGAGACCTTGGATGAACAGGGTCAGTCCCACCACCACCAGTAGGGTGCCCCACAGCAGCTCCAAGAGATTGGGGATGGGCTGACTGAGCACCAGGAGCTGGAAAAAGGCGATCACCCCGATGATTGGCAGGAGATCCTTGACACTGCTGGCCAGGGATTTTAAGAGTTCAGCCGCAAGGGTCTTCATCTATTAACGCTGAGGGGTCTGGGTGCCTATTCGATTATTCCCTGTATATGCAGGAAGTGGCAGTGTTCTAACTTTGTTTTTCAGGATCAAATAGAAATTCAGAATCAATTGGCTCAGGTTACGCATCAGTTGCTGTGCAGCCGATTCATGGCAATTTGGAACTCACCCGCCAGCGCGTCGGAAAGACACTGCTCCGCCTGGTCCAGGGCATCCCGAATTCGACCCTCGTCTTCCCTAGAGGCCCGGCTGAGGACATAATTCACGACCTCTGATCGATCTCCGGGATGATTAATACCGATACGGAGGCGCCAGAAGTCCTGGTTATCAAGCGCACTGATGAGGTCTCGTAGTCCATTGTGCCCGGCGTGTCCACCACCTCGTTTCAGCCGCAGGGTCCCGACTGGCAGATCCAGCTCATCATGAGCAATCAATATCTGTTCGGGAGCAATGCCAAAATAACGGACTACTGCAGCCACGGATTGTCCACTTCGGTTCATGAAGGTCATCGGCTTGAGGAGCCGCAGGTCCTGCCCCGAAACAAGGAGCCGACACAGGAGCCCATGGAACCTGTTCTCGATTCGGAAACGACCGCCATTGCGCTCGGCAAGGGTATCCACGAACCGGTAGCCCACGTTGTGGCGAGTCGCTTCGTACTCCGGCCTGAGATTACCCAGGCCCACCACGAGCCTTATTCCCTTCTCGCCCATGTTATTAACCTTCCCAGAAGGATCTGCACAGCTTGGTTCTCGGAAGCACGTCTTGGAAGATCGATTTAGGATCAGTCATGCAGATTTATAATTAATTTCCTAGATTTTGATCTCGAAAATTTAGCTAACATTCGCTACTGATCGTTACCCAATGCTATTGGAACCATTTCGTTTCCTTTTGGAGAAGACCCGGTTAAGATTCCGCTGAGAGACAGTCGCAATTGGGTGCGCCGCGCCTGAGACGC
>Ga0056114_1000671_pt1 | contig 12945 bp, 9 predicted proteins | sample WorMetHERISLAND1_FD_77005 | JGI IMG/M metagenome (GOLD analysis project Ga0056114, IMG submission 77005) | Marine gutless worms symbiont microbial communities from Max Planck institute for Marine Microbiology, Germany - Olavius loisae HERON... ...
GACAAGGGGGGAGGGAGGGTCAATTTTGGCTGATATTTTGCGGACCTCCTTTATGGATGACCCCATACGTGACGTCCCCGTGAAACGAAATGAAAATAATTCACGAAATATTCGTCGCTTATATATGAGCACATTATGTCCCACAATGGCTTTGGATACGCCGTGATAGACTTTGAGGCTACGTCAGCAGTGGTGCAGCCCGTTCGCAACAACCAGATCATTTCAACTCCCTGCTGGCTTCACTCAACAGCCACGATACCATTCATGACTCCACACAGTAGCCATGATCCCATCCGTGATCCATCATCATTTACTAAGCCAGCTGGTACTTTTCTCACGTGCAGACACAGTGAATAACACATCGATTGAACAAAACAATCAGTTACAACCGAGTCATGTTCTGCAACCTTGCTGCAACGTCTATTACTTTTAGCAACGTATAAAACCACACATAGCAAACCTACATGATACCGCTGTTCCTCATATGCGTCCACACCAACAATGACTACGTTTTCGTGAGGACTCGGCATCACTGACTGAGGCGCTTCATCTCCTGGCCAAGTCTGTGTCTCAGTGGACGTCGACGGCATTCATGATTGAAGTCACTGCCATCAAAGAAACTATTCCTGGTATGCAGATTTTCACGGTCTGCCCGTGTGTCTATGTGTAACAGCTTGTTGGCTTTCTGCTGTAATTTCCTCATTATTATTCAGCACACAACACAGGCATGAAAAACGTTGCTATGTCTTGTGTATATTATATTTGTCGTGTTAGATTAGGCCTATGTTAAGGTTTAGCTGGGGCAACCATCAGCGTAAGGACTTTACCTGCACTGTTTCAAAAGTCTGAAAATTTGCAGGCATACACTGTTGTTTACCAACAGAAAAATCCTGTAAATGCGTTCACTACACGATCTCTGTAAAAATACATAGATAACATAATATCTATGTACCAAGCGTGATCCGTGATCCAAATTTTTTAGCGGCCATTTTGATCATCGTAACTCGTAAGTATGATTATAAATTTTATCTGTTGTCATCCATTAACCTTTTTCTTGTCACAATGTTTCTGTTCGTATTTTTAGCAGTGTCAGGAAACGCCGCACCGGCCCCAAACATCGGTGTTTCTGCGATTTATTCATACAGATGCCTTAATACTCTCAAACAGCCACACGGTGGCTGTTGGTAAATGCGTCCGGTGCGTCTGCGTCTAGTGCGTTTGGCTCACGGGTAATATGCGTCTGGTTGGTGTGTCTAATTGTGGCCGTCAAAGTGCGTCTATGATTTGTAAACTGCGTCTACACAAAGTGCGTACAGCGCACTGTAACAACCTGAAACATACCTTCTGCAATTGTGGTTTTATTATCCCATTTTCGGCCAAAGATATGCCTGTGGGGTGTGTAAATTTAAATTTAATATTTAACTGATTTATATTAAAATTGCAATTGCAAAATACAAGGCACATATTGGGAAAATTTAAAATACTTTTATTCTGTCGTAAATCAAGTTGTGCACAAGAGAGAGTCATAATTTTTGGTTATATGGTATGCTTTTTGGGGTCGGTCAGCAAATTAAACAGCGTCATTTATATTTATTTTATCCTGGAGGGTGTCACGAAACACGTGCACCGACCGCAAATATAGATTCTTTCGGATTTGGATAATATGCATCTGTGCGTCCAGGCGCACGGGTAATATGCGTCTACCTATTGCGTCCAATAGTAAGTCGACGACGGCGACGTTGAGGTCGTCGACGTTGAGACATCAACGATGTTGACGACGACTTCGTTACCACCAGGATGACGCCACGACAACGTCGTCGTGTCATCGTCTTATAGATGACGATGTCCACGATGACAACCTGTGGACGACGACGACGACTACGTTAATGCTGACCTTGTCATGAACGTCGCTGTCGTTGCGTCAACATCGCCGTCCATGATAACAGCATAACATGGATGTCATCGTCGTCGCCGCCCCAACGCTGGTCAGAGTCCAAATGACCGGTAGTAGTAATCATGTCATGGGCAGTGGCGTGTACTGCCCTGGACGCTAGGCTATACACTGCCTGGCAGGCTATTGAGCCATGACAGTGAATTCAAATAGCGGTTGGTTACATCACGGTCTTTGTCACTGGTAAAGTGCATCTACTGGACGCACTAGTTAGACGCATATTACACGTGAGACAAGACGCAGACGCACCAGACCATACACCCACAAGGTATGGAAGTGCCAAAATATATTAACCGCCGGCCGCACCGTGCATTTGAGTATTTATCACAACGAATATATCTGTTTAGGTGGTATAGGTAAATACTGCTCCGGCTGCTCTGGAACAGTGTTATGGGTGTGCAAAGCAGTCCACAGCTCTGCTGGATTGTGCGTCACAGTGTAGGTCTGACTGAAGTCACCACCGACACAAGCGACACCACCGACCATAATTAGCAGCCAGTACCAACTGAATAAGCAGTCAGAAGAGTCTGGTGAATTTATCAGCATAAAGTGAACTTTTGAATTTTATTTGGATGATCATCAAGGCTCAAATGAAACTGCGCTGGTACATCTCTGACCGGTATGGGCTACTAATTACGGTTGGTGATGTCGGTGGTGACTTCAGTCAAACCAGTCACAGTGTCGATAGTCCGGAGGTTCGATTGTCCGAAAGTCAGATAGGCCGACGGCTAACCCTAACCATAACCTATCTATATATTAATATCTGGGACTCGACTGAATAAGCAGCTTATTGCAGTGGTCTTTTGCAGTGGTCAATTACTGCTTATTCACTTGAGTCCCAGATACTAATAGATAGCTGCTGAGGCAGCTGGAGCCGTATTTATCTACACCAGTTTTGGCGGCCGGTACAGACTGGTGTCTGTAAATAGTACATCGGATCCATCGGCTGAAATACTATATCGAAGGTGTCTCTGCTGACTGCCGCCGCTGTCACCTCTCGTTCCTGGCCGATGGGAGTAAGGCGTTACGCTGTAGTTTTTAAGGCACGGTACTTTAGTGTATTAGCTCATATCATTGGCCAGATAGTACAGAGATCCCATTGGCCTTGGGACAATTATCTTACAACTCCACCGACACTTGTGTGGCGTGCACTAAATAATAACAGTCATAATAATGAATGAAATGTGAGTAAACAACTTGTCCAAGGTTGCTATCCTTCCTTTCACAGTAAGTGGTGGAGTACCTCACAAGTAGCCACCGTGTATCCACTGGCCGTCTCTGAGCAGCGGCAGCGCGGCGGTAGTCAACAGACACGCCGCTCATGTAGTATTTCGACCGATGTACACAGTGATTCATAAAATCGGGACGAAAGAGACTTCAAGCGTGTGTGGCTGCGGGTGGAGGACACTTTGAACACAAGGTGTAACATCATTTATGATATTTTGTATCGGAATTATAAGAACCAACTCTTTGAAATACTCCTGTTTTGTCCAGTAAACACTGGTTGTTTTGTTGAGTACAATGCGAGTTATGTGCTACATTTTGTAACTGCAATTATATTACGCCATACAAAGAATATTTATGAAATATGCAATTGCAAACCACATCGCCTGAAAGCAAATTTCGTAGCGAATACAGTGATGTAATTTTCTTTCATATCGATCAACATTTGAAAAAGTTATTGCAAAAATACAAAGGGATCCCGATTTTATGAATCACGGTGTAGTATTTACAGACACCCGGTATGGACGGCATGGTCGGGTGTGTCTGTAAATAATACATCGCCTCACCAGCCAAAATACTGCATCGGCGACGTCTCTAATGACTGCCACCGTCACTGAATTGCCACCACCACCTCTGAGCAGTTACATGTGAGGGGTGAGGAGTGGATGTGGGACATGCCTGGCACTAACTGCCCACCATACAGTGCAGCTGAGAATTAAATGCAGTAAATACATGCAGAAATGAGGTTACAAAGTGGCAGACTGTGGACTAGAAGCAACCAGTGTTCGAGAATACGTTTGTAATGTTATTATCCTCAAAATTCAACACCACTTATTTTATGTTTTATAAAATTATAAAATGACATGTCAAAAACGTAGAAAACGCTATGACCGTCATCGTCATTGCAGAAAATGGTGCGGAATATGGTTAGGCCTTACTCGTGTAAGGGTACCCAAGTAATAACGGCTACCGTATAGGGCTGCTAGTTAACTTGTCATAATCTGGTATTGTTAAAATGCGGAATGTGATTCAACATTGGTTTTGTTGCAATTTCTAACCCAAATAATGACAGTTTGCGTCGTGGATTTATTGGTGTATTGTTGGGCCTATGTATTTCAATAGGGTTGTGCTAAAAACTGTCAGCCACATCTGTGATTAAAATTTGTGTGCTACACTAACCTAATAGTATGTTGGTAAAAAAAGCATTGTCATGACTGGAATGAATGTTGTGTGTGTGTCTGCTTGTCATCCACACGATTGAGATTCTTGTTACTGATCTCTGAACTCTTTAATCTCTTAAGCATAGCCACTGCAATCTTTGGTGCTTTATGTGGTATGACTTTTGTAGTGATGACTGCGTTTGAGTACTCATGTATGTGTGTAAGGTGTGTAGCTGTCGCTCAAAATCATTAAGAGCTTATGCACAGCATTACAGATTTCACAGGAATGCAAACAAAGTTGCTTTTCCTTGTGCATTAAATGGTTGCTCACAGTCATTCAGGACATATAATGCTTTTGCGCGACATATTGCAGTCTGCCATGATGATGCACGTCGTAGTAACGCCTCTGGGCGATATTCTGGTGTCGCTGTTAAGTTTACATGCACCGTGCCGCTTTGTCGGCAGCAATGTTCTGATTTTTCAAGTTTCATTAAGCATATCAAACATCATCTTTCTTCAGGTACTGGTAACTCGGTGGCATGCCCATACAAAGATTGTGGAACGGTGTTTAAACTAAAGTCCTCGTTTTCAGCACATCTGTCACGAAAGCACAGTAATAGCTCTGTACACCAAATTTGTGACTATCATTTAGTCAGTCCATCATTTGATGAGACTGTTTCACCACAAAATGTCGTATCAGAAGCTGCATATGATGGCGATGATTTGTCAGGTGATGATGCGGTTGAATTTGTGGATAATCAAGAGTACAAACAGAAATATTTTCACAGCATGGCTCAGTTTTACATGTTGTTACAAAGTAAATTTCATGTTCCAGTCACTACCATAAATAAGATCGTGGAGGAGTTGTGCGTTACACATGAACTAGAGAGCCAGTTTTTGCAGTCTTCCCTTCAAACTATGCTACAAAGAAGTGAAATGCAAATGGAGAAGGTGGACGAAATTATTAAATGTGTCCTTGACAACGACATATTTCGTGAAGCACACAATAGTGAAAATGGTATGCTGCGCAGTGATCATATGCGCCGGAAATATTACCAGGACAATTTCTCTTTTGTCGCGCCTGTTCAAATTCTTCTTGGTAGCAGTACTTATGGAAGTACAACTGTGTGTCATTATGTCCCAATCAAAGACACATTATGCGCTTTGCTGAAAAATGATTGTGTAATGCAAATGATTAACAACCCTCTTCCTCATAATGATAATGTGTTATCAGATGTCGTGGATGGGTCTCTCTTTCAAACAAATCCCTTCTTTGTGGCAAACAGCAACTGTTTGCAGCTGATACTCTTCCAAGATGCATTTGAGGTTGTAAATCCCATTGGCTCTGCAAAAAAGAAACACAAGTTGTTGGCAGTGTATTTTACTCTTGCCAATTTTTATCCTTATAATCGCTCTTCAGTGGCACAAATGCAGCTAATTTTGTTGTGCAAGGAATCAGATTGTCGCCGTTTTGGTGAACAGAAAGTGTTCGGCAAGTTACTTAATGATCTAAAGGATCTGAGTGAAAATGGCATCGACGTAGCTGGCAAATTTCATTTCAAAGCTGCTGTTGTTTGCATCGCAGGGGACAATCTAGGCTCACATTTTATTGGCGGTTTTGTCGAAAGCTTTTCTGCAGAATATTTCTGTAGGTACTGCCTTGCAACTCGTAATGATAGTCTGGCTAACCCCTTTCGATCTTATGCTTGTGAAAGAAATGCAGACAATTATAACCGTGCACTTGAAGTTGTTAGCCATGATGCTGTGCAAAGTTTTCAGGGTGTCAAGAAAGATTCTTTGTTTAATGAGTTGAGCTATTTTCATGCTACTTCTGGTTTGCCATCGTGTATTGCTCATGATCTCTTTGAAGGTGTTGTGTGTTATGACTTGGCACTTTGCATTGACTATTTTTGCTCACGTCAGTTTTTTTCATATGACATTTTGAATGACAGAATTAACCAGTTTTCTTTTGTTGGCAGTGATGCAGCAAATAAACCTGCTGAAGTCCCTCTGAGAGGTGATCGTCTTGGCGGTCATGCTGTGCAAAACTGGACTCTTTTGAGGTATTTTGGTTTGCTAATAGGTGATAAGGTGCCAGAGACTGATGCAGCGTGGCAGTTAGTTCTGTTAATGCAGCAAGTTTGTGCACTAGTTTGTGCATCTCAATTATCTGTAGCACAGGTGGCATTTATGTCTGTTCTGATTGAGGAATATCTCGAGGCTCGTTCAGTGATCTTCCCAAATACTCGATTGCGGCCAAAGCATCATTACTTGTTACATTATCCTGCTTTGACTTTGAAATATGGCCCACTCATACGTCTGTGGACCATGCGGTTCGAAAGCAAACATTCATATTTTAAGCAGTGTATCCGTTCAGCTCACAATTACCGGAATGTAACTGGTATGTTGGCTGAACGTCATCAAATGTATCAAGCATATCAGTTGAGCGGAAATTTTTTCTCTCCTGAAGTTGAACTCCGAAATTCAACAGCATTTCATGCAGAATTGCACTGCAGAGAGATTCAGTTGGCAGTAGCGATCTTTGGCTTCTTGCCAAGTGACACCCTTGTGTCTGATTCTATTTGTCTGCATGGTAGTTTGTTTGCAAAAGACACTTATGTCATTCGGACACATGCTGCAGGAAAACGTTCTGCTAATTGTATTCTTCTAGCTTTATTGCGAAAGGGCCAAGGTTATTTTGTCGCAAATCAGCGTGATTATTATAATGTTCATAATGTTGGTGCCATATGCCTTGATGCTAGCGACTCAACTAATATTGTCTGTTTTAAAGCCACCTGCATAGCTCACGATTATCCACTATATGCTTATAGAGTTCGTGGTGAACACTTTCTTGTTTTGAAGTCAGCTATGTTAGACATTTGCTGATAGTAATTTGCTGTACATAAATGCATTATCATAACTTGTGGGCTCAGTGCTGATTGCCCATTAGTGGTTGTTTCATCTTGTCCTTGTATATGGTGCACTGCATAGGTACTGTGCTCTTGTTCAGGACATTATAATTATCGTTTGACATTTACTGGCTTACAATGGCAAACATATCTGCAAGCTCAATAGCAGAAATACTGCCAAATCTACCATCGACACACATCAGCAGACTTCTGGAGACGTTGGAAGAGAACGGAGTTGAGTGTGAAGATGATCTGAAACATGTCACAGAAGCTGATCTCCTGCCGATTCTGAAGCCAATTCAAGCTAGAAAATTACTGTCAGCATGGACACACATTCCCTCCAGTAATGTTCAAAGTATGCGCTACTTGTATTTATTTTTGTAAACTGTGGTTGTGTGTGTTTATCTTTTGTACATATGCATGATGAAAAATTCACTCGGGTCAGGGCGTTTGTTGCATCGCCCCGTAGACTTAGACCTCGATGTGGGTCCATCTGCCATCCCCTGTACAATTCCAGTTGTCACTGGATACTTGATGAGAATCTGTGAGATTTCTTGATAAACCTCACAATATCCCCTTGTCGTTCTACTTTAATGCAACAAATGCAATTAAATTATTGATATTACTCCGGTAGTTACAGTGATATATTTTGTCATCAACTACTGATTATTTACTGATAGTTACGCTGTTTATAAGCACCTTATTAATCTTTAGAACATACCAAACCATGGCAGTCAACTTAATCTTAAACATAATGCTGTTGCTGGGAAAACTCCAAAACTGCAATAATTAAAAAAAAATCTCATAAATTGAAACAATCCGTTTTTAATCCAAAAAATCCGATGTTTTTGATTTTTTTAAATCGTGATTTTTCCAACCCGGTGTCTGTGTGTACTGTATATCATAGGAACTCCAGTGGCTCCCAGACATGAATTTATTCCCGCCCAATTGCAATCTCCACAACCGTCATGCTCTACAGTCTCGACACCATTAGATTCATCATCCATTGCAGAATTCCAAGTGCCATGGAACAAGATGCCTCCTGAGCTGATGTCATCTCTTTCAGCAAAGGAGCGTCCATTGCCATCACTACGCCGTGAAATGGTCAGAATTATTTCCTCCGACATCCATGCTGTCTGTCCACAGCCAGGTCGCCGTCAACTGCGCTCTTTGGCTAACAAAATTGTCAGTGAATACCCCCAGTCATTTCGTAACATGGTTGCTGGTGATGTAGTCGGAAGTGGGCATGATTCATTGCTAATGCAGCTCGAGCGACGCATAGATAACTTGAATCGTGGAAGATTTGTAGTTAAGCGCACCCTATAGCTAGAAAGTGAATCGTCAGAACCCCCAGCAAAGACCAAGAAGACAGATCAGCGCGACTACTATGGCTGTATAAGTTGGCAACCTACTGTTCCGACGGGTGATCAGTTGGAAGGATTGAAAGGAAAGCAGCTGACACTGCAGACAATGGCAACAGAGGTTAGTCCAGATGTTGTTGCAGTGCATACACTTATGCACCAGACATACTGCCTACAACGATTGGACATCAACGAAGGTTTAGATGCAGTGCAGCTTAAGACCTTGTGGCCGTTTCTATTCACTGCTGATGGAATCAACACTCATTTTGAGCAGCTGACGGGAGTACCTCTCATGAAGACAATGAAGTCTGCTTTTGAGCGAAAAGTGGACAACTTAATGGAATACCTGAAGTCGTCCTCGAAAAGATGTCTTCCTGTAGCAGAGCTAATTGCTGAAGCAAAGGGCGAGCTTCACAACGACACTCCGTCTGTCGTTGGCTTACTGTTGATGCTGACTGCACATTTTCATGAGAAAGAGGATGGACTTCTGCTGCTGAAAGACGCGAGTTGGCATTGCAGTCGGCAGCTTACATTTATGTAGTTTGTGTGTCAATTTAATTTTGTTATGATATCTTTATTAACTGTAATTCTCAAATAATGTTATTGTTTTTCTCACTTTACTGTCTGTAACACTTTTGTAGAGCTGCTCATTGAATAAAATATTGAATATAATGTTAATTTCAGTTTGTTACAATGTTCTGTGAATGATGCTGTATATAGTAAATTTTCTGTTATCAGTGGTATAGCCTAGATGATGTTTCTATGAATGTCACACTTGATTTGTTTTCGTTGTGTTTTTACTATGTCTGTCTGTGTTGTAACATTTATTGTGTAATGTGCCATTCTTGGCGAGTAGCCACAGGTAAGGTGGGATGGTAAAATGAGTAACAGCTTTTTTTCTAATACGATAATGTTCAACACCGAGTCTGTTCAATGCAATCTCTAACTATGTTGGCATCTAAATATATCTGGGCCACAGCCTTGATCTTTCTTTGTATTGCACTGGACAGATAATAACAACTAGTGACAGTGACTGTAAATGATTGCAGCCTTCTGACGGAGTCACAATCCAAGCTGGTCTGAGGTCCGTGCCACTTGATCATTGGTTAGTGAAGTGTGTTTGTGTGTGTTTGTTATCTGTGCATATATTCCAGGTTGCAACGAGTGTGCCAGATGGTATTGGCAAGTGCCCAGCAACTCCTCGCTTGATTGTCCTTGGTATGTACAATTCACTATTACTGAGCACAGTTGTCTCACAGGTGTCAGTGTTCTAGTGGTAACATCCATTGAATCCATCTTTGAGCATTTGAGTTTATTTATCACAGGGCGACTATGATATGCGGCTTTGAGCATGGGCTGCACATCATTACTGCATGTGATGGTAAGCTTCGTGTTGGCTTGGGAGCGTTGTAGAATAAGCCCATCTCATTTTTTGGCCGCTTGTCGTAAGAGGCGACAAAATGAGAGTAGTTTTGTTTTACTGTGTTTTGTGTTGTTTGCTTTTCTGGGTTGTATTAATTTGTGTATTGTCTGTATTTTTCAACTTGTCATCTGTCCTATATTTTCTTACGTGAATGGCACTGTACAGCCTACTTGTGCTGTTAAGACTCTACTCACTCACTCACCCGTGGTAATGTAAAACTAGAGGACAATTCGTAGTTTTTTGAGGCTGGATTTATGATATTTTGTGTAGATGCTGTGTAAAATTATGCTGTGGCAGATGTTGACCATTAGTCCGTATGGGGAGCTAATTGTTATATTTTATCACTATTATACTGCTTGCACTCTATCGGTCCAGTATGTCAAGTATGTCGTGGGGCACAGGCCTGAAGGTCTGATGTTTGAGGTCCAGCGGCCAAATGTCGACACCCAAATTGGACTGATGTGTGGATGGCCTCTCCTGATAGTTTAATATATTGCAGTGTTTCATATTTGGGGACATGGCTCACTGTTCTTGATATGTGACTGCAAGTTAACATGGTTATTAGTGAGTTATAGAACAAATTCTCTACTACTCCAGTTTTGCAGTAGTACTATAACGTCTGTATTCACGTTATATGTATCTATTTCATCATGTGTACAACCTATTTGTGTGTGGATTTTAGCAAACGTAAAACATTTACTTCTGTGATGTGATACAGGTGACACAGTTCTTACCGCAGGTCGGTACCTGCTGTCAGTGAATGGAGTGGTAGTTATGGAGCACATCGATAACCCTCTGACAGGAGTTTCCTTGCTGTTCGGTGCATATTACGTGCTGAATCTGCACTATCCACAGGAAGCCGCTGTCACTCTGGAATTCCTACAGAGGTTACTTCTTTTCTGTGTTTTTTCACTTTGATTAGCAATGTGTTCGTGAATAATTGTCAGCAGAAGTTTATAATATAGTGTTGTCACACATATGATGCATCAGACACGAGGCGCTGGACTTGTAAGTGGTGCCCGTCCCCTTCTACTGTCATAATATGCCCCTCGAACTCCACTTGACCATATCTGAGCTATGATTTGGTCAGGGGCAAGAGGGAACATTGCCAGAACTGGTCTTTAGTAGTAGTATTGTCTAGCTGTCTATAGTTGCACAATCATTTGAGCAGCTCACAGGTTCTGTCTACCAGATTTGGCTTGATTGCAGTGGGTTCACTCACTGTGCTTAGATTAATTTGTGTGTTAGATTATTTTCTTGTATTATATCTCCATGCATGTTGTATTATTGTAACACGGTGAGGTGAGCATGGTTAGACTGAGGCCTGTCTGGATGACTCCTTCAGTGCTTTGACACTGTTGGTTGAGACTTTTGACCTGTAAAACCGTCTTCCATATAACCTATACTGTGTTGACGGGGACGTAAAACACTGCACAATCCAATCCAATCCACCAGACCTGTACAACATCGCCTCCGAAATGACCTAAACTGTATCAAGTGGGACATTAAACCTTGCTCAACTCAACTGTTATTTGTGTTATATATATTATCTGTTTTCAAAGTAATACAGAGAAGGCTCTATCGCCAAAGGCTAAGGGAAGTGTATAACGGTTACTGAAACGTGCCTAAGTGCTACAAAAATTTGCATGCCAACTCTAGATGATCAAAACAAAAGGTTACCTATTCTGACTAGAATAAAAATTATACTTATTTTGTGAACTATTATAAAATTGCTTCGAATGCAATGTTGCATATTTAGGTTGTTTGCTGGAATCAATCCGTCGAGAGGCACGAGAGCTGAACGCGGTCACAGTCGAAAGAAAGTCCACTCCATTCACCCCAAGATACTGGCACTGTCCAATGCCCTTACCAACTTCACCAGCGAATGGGCACTGTAATTACCAACTAATTGTCTCAACGAAACTCTCGACCATCACCCCATGTGGCACGATATAGCTGCTACTTGCGTGCTCAGAATGCCATTAAACTGTAGCTGTATAATGTATTTATGTAAAAAGCTGTCGTTTAACAATAGTGTAACGATGACACCAATTAAATACAATAAATGAAATACGAAACAAATATTTGCAGTTTTCTACGTTTCGATTGGTGTCATCGTTACACAGTGTTAAACCGATAGCTTTTTTTACATAAATATTTGCTGTTTTATTTTCACTGATCTTTTACGAATGTTAGAATAATGCCAGGAGTGACATAATTCAGTAACTCAACCCAAAAACCCCTGAGTGAATGTTCGACCGAAAGATCTCAGTGATATCTCCTATACAAGCTTGAGTTATAGCCTATTTTTTGTCGTATGGCAATGATTGATGGCTTGTTTTTGCCTGACATCATTCAATAGGCCAACCCTGATAATCGCAAGGTTCTGGAAAATATTTCTTATACAAGCCGATTTGTAGCAGATTTTGTGTCAGTTTCATTGCCATGGCAACAGGGGTCGGTCATGGTGGAATTTGTCTGACATCATTCAATCGCCCGGCTCTGAAAAACCCCTTGATAGGCACAAGGATCTCCTTAATATATATAATAATACAAGCCGAGTTACAGCAGATTTAGTCTGATATTTCGTTGCCATGGCAACATGGGTGGGTCATCCGGGGGTAGATCTAAATTACGCTGTTAAATTGGACAACCCCGAAAACCACCGTAGAACCAAAAATTACAATGCTGTGTTACTTACTTGTGACAGTTTAAGGAACTTTTAAAATTTTCCCCACGGACGCTATTGTAAGTTTTTTTTCGATTTTCAAATAAAGCACTTATATTTTAACATAAAACTTTCTCACCCCCTAAAAGGCACATCCTTGGCTGAAAACGTGTCGTTTGCTGTATTAATCGATAAAATACGTCCAGCCATTTTTGCTGTAGACAACGACAAGGAAAGAAGGGAATGGAA
>Ga0056114_1000672_pt1 | contig 12941 bp, 9 predicted proteins | sample WorMetHERISLAND1_FD_77005 | JGI IMG/M metagenome (GOLD analysis project Ga0056114, IMG submission 77005) | Marine gutless worms symbiont microbial communities from Max Planck institute for Marine Microbiology, Germany - Olavius loisae HERON... ...
CACAATTCACCAACGTTACAGACAGACAGACAGACAGACAGACAGACGACATGCGATCGCAATACCGCGCTTTGCACTAAAGTGCATCGCGCGGTAAAAATTATTGACTAATTGACAATGACGTCGTGGGGTGATATGGTGTCTCATTGACCTGTAGATGATGTGGTGCTCGTGGAGATACTGAAGTCCGAGGACCACGCAGCTGGCATAGAACACGCTGCGGGGCTCCGAGAAGACGTCGTTGTGAATGTGCATCATCAGGTCACCACCGCACGCGTACTCCATCACAAAACACACTTGATCCTGTCAACACAGTGATCAACAGATGTTCAATGTTTGACAAGTTCTGCTTCCGTCCGATTATGCAGACATGCGTTTCTGGTCACTGATCTCCCGGTCTGAAACACTTTGCCAGATTTTGATGCTACTTGCCGGATTAATATTCCACCGCAGGGCTCCGTTCGGTTACGGATTCTGGAAAATGTCTACGGAATTTCGACCGAACAAAGAAATAACGATCATTTATGTCTTTTCCAATAGCCCATTATCAATAGTTCCCCTTTAATTTAGCTGAATACCTTCAATGTGTTTGTTTGTTTGTGTGTTTGTGCTGATATTATGTGCTGATGTTGTTGCTTTTGCCTTTGTATACTATTTGTAATCTAATCTGGCTACTGTTTCAATAAATGAACTTACTTTTTTCTAACTTGCTGCTTCTGGTTACAAGGTTATACACAATTGACGGAGCTAGCTGACAGTTAGCTTATTGGTGCACATTAAGTTTTTCCACATCATATCATAAAGTGGTTATTGATTGAGTCATTGCCGTAGAAGCAATGTAGCGTTTCAAATACATACAACGCCAGACATGGATTATTCCAATACCAAGTGTCACCGAAAATAGCAATACTAATAATGACGACGGCAACGGCTACCTGCATCTGGAAGCAGCCGACAAGGTTGACAAGGAAAGGATGTCTTGTAGCGTTCACCACTTCAAAGATGTGTTTCTCTGACACCAAACTCTCCACCTCGTCGCGCGCAAGAATGTCGGCTTTTTTCAGTGCTTTTATTGCAAAATACTCACCAGACGACAGATGCTGTGTCAGAACAACCTAGAACCAATGCCATAAATTACTAAATCATCCGAACTTATTTTTACAGTTTAGTAGCAGCAGAAACAGGGTTACCTGTTGTCACAAACTACTATGGTGCATTTTGGAGATGATTTTTCCAGCCGCCAACCTCTCAACTTTCTTTTTTTCTGGCAAGCACCACTCGGAGTGCGTAGCGCCAAACGTCTCAGTCTCAATCACCAACCTCTCAACTTTCTTTTTTTCTGGCAAGCACCACTCGGAGTGCGTAGCGCCAAACGTCTCAGTCTCAATCAGTCTCCAGAGTGGACGATTCTGAGCCACGACAATTGCTTCATTCAGGGAGAGGTTGTTGGATTTCAGGTCCTGCTGGATAGTCTTCATCCACGTAGTATGAGGGCGTCCTGGTGGTCTCCTCCAGTCCTCCAAGGGGGAGCTATTAAGATCTCATCCAGTACAAAAAAAATCTAACCTTCTGAACCAATCATTTTGTTCATTAATAATCACCAAGAATAGCACAAAAGCAACGCAACAATACCAGGAAACCGCAGACTGTGGCTTCAACTCGACAGTCATTGTCGATCTTCATCAATATGAGTATAAAACTATCTTGTTAAAAAAATCTGTTACAACCAACCTACGTTTTATTTGTATTAATATTTTTGTTAGATTTTAGTTCATTCCTAAACGTTAATGAGCTATTATTATGATGAGGTGTCCAGTATCTGTCTGGCTGGACATGCTACTCCTCCCAGTCCTCAACAAACTTTAACACAATGGTCCCTAGGTACGTCTCCGTCCAGGCTGTGCTCAAGATCAAGATCAAGATCAAGGTCAAAGGTCACAAGATACGGGCACTGCGGCAATGGAATGATCTACACCGTCGTTGACAGTATTTTTATTCTCTTATGTTAATCGTTGCTTTATTTTCAATTCACTTATTATTAAAGGTTACTTACTTACTTAAATATTTACGAACCTTTGAATAGTTTCCACAACAATAAGCACATGTATCTTAAGCTAGCTGAGAACTTTAAGTAGAACACGTATCATTCTCAATAATCCACTTCCTAAGAAAATTATCCTGTGCGAGGATATGCAAACTCCTTTATCTTAAATTTTAAACTATGATTGCATGCCAAATTTACATACGATTCTACAACCACCCTACTGCTACTGTATGCAAACACCAAAGCTAATAAAACTAAAGCCAGAATCAGGACTTCTCGTAGACCTTCTGAGCCAGAAATGGATTGGGCCTAGACACACGAACTACCACCATTAAAGAACATAAACTATTATGACGATGTGTCAAGTGGAAACAGTTCTAAACGGTGTACATTAAAGAGAGAAAAGACACAATTTAAATGTACAAAGCCGACCTTTCCGAAATGGCCGCGACCCAGAACAGCAACACATCGGAACTGCTCTAGCGACATCTTCTTTGTGTTTGTCCTAAGCAGAAATGAAAGGCAGTCAATGACGAGAGTTTTGTGTGAGACCAGTAACTGGTCTATGTTGACAATCAACAGTCAGTCAGTCTCTAATCAATGAATGAATGAATGAATGAATGAATGAATCAATCAATCAAATCAAATCAAATCAAATCGAATCAAAAGTTCTCAGAGGTGCCTCAAATGAGTACCGGTAGTCTTGCACTAACAGCCAAGTCTTAATGGCCAATTTTAACTGTTCACAGCTAATGTTTCTGCACTTAAGATGAGACGGAAGATGAGATGGCAACGTGTTCTGAGGTGCCACGACCCAGAAACTGCGCAGACCATAGTACTCAGTCCGAGAACATGGCACAACCATGTCATCGTGGTCAGCAGATGTGCTCAGCCTATACTGTGCTGACAAATATTAAGTAAGTAACTGTGAGCGTACTGATTCAATATCGTTTTTTTTGCATCCACATTCCACTCGGACCCCAGCACTAAACAAATCATTTGCTTACTTATTACTCTTGCACTCTTTTCTCCACTGTAGAGTGGGTCACTTTAACTTTTGACAGCCTTTCGCTGAGCTAAAGTTCGGTCTAAGTACAGATTTAAGTCAAAAAGTAAAGTGATTTCGCTGAGCGAAAGTTTTAGACCCAAATCCGGACTAACTACATACTTAGACCGAATTTAAGCTGAACTAACTGACTAAAGTCAGTCGAATTTGCATGGAAGAGATAGCTTAAGTCACTTTACTTTTTGACTTTCGCTGAGCAAAAGTCTAAGTCCAAAGTTAAGTTGAACTTTGGTCTAAGTCCCGACTTTAGCGTTCAGCTTAAGGTTTCGCTCAGCGAGGCTAAGTCAAAAGTTAAAGTGACCCAGTGTCTTGTTACACACTAATCACTTGTCTCTGAATCAACTCCAGAGATTCTGTCATTTGTAGGTAGGAGGAAGCAGCTGATTGGCGACATCGATCAAAATGCACTGCCATCCACGTCCACAAATTAACACAAACAATGAAGCCGTCAGACAGAATAAACTCGATAGCGCTAAGCTACGGTGTCTTGCTTGTGCAGCAGTTAGTGTATCAAACTTTCAATTTGACTCCTGGCTGGGACGTAATCAAGTCACCTAGATCAACTCAGCTTACCATCCCTCTGAGGTAGGTGAATTGAGTACCAGCCTTACTGGCTAGGGTTAAGGTGGGGTGTGTTTGCTTGTGTCGAGTGGCAAATAATAAGCGACAACCCAGAGTTCTGTCATGCATTTCCCATTAAGAACTTATCACTGCTTGAACCTTTTTCAAAACTTTTCTTGGAAGCTGTCGGGAATACATTAACACATAAAGATACTGGAAAAAAACAATACAAACTTTACTAATCTACAAGTACACGACATGAACATACGTGGGTGGTTTGGACAACCGGGTCCGGGGTAGCGGAGCTGGCCTAGTCCGAGGTTGTACAGAGGGAGCCGTGACTGGCGTGGCGGCTGAGTGGGAGTGGGTCGACGAGGGCTGATTATCGGCCAAAGCAGTGGGTCGAGAAGCCTTCGGAGGACAATTGTTATACACCGGCTCAGAGCTGCCACCGGCGGTCGTCGTCGGAAAGGAGTTTAGGGGTTCGCTGTTCGGCAGAAACTCAAACATGTTCTGGATCATATCCTGCGTAGCACACAAAAGCTCGTTAACCGCTTCAACCTGGCCGGATGGCATCTAATCCTTTGACGCCCACTGTTGCCATATGGGTACAGCTATAAAGCATCCTGTGACATACCGGGTTAAGCCGTCACTTGTAATTTTTGACATCCAGGCACTCTGACGCTTTATATCTACCTATATGGCGACAGTGGGAGTCAATAGGTTAACGATAGTTTCACTATTAATGGGTTAAATCACGTCAAAGCTGCCATCGTTTCCAAGCAGAACCACAAAGTTAAGTCTTTTTATGTGGATTTCTCAACCTAAATGTCAACAAATAAAGTCAGAAGACGTATTACAACAATGACAAATGAACTATGAACAAAAAACTCGTTTTTGACAAATTCTGGAACTCACAAACTTTAATATATCTAAACTACAGTGACAGCATCGGGATATTATGAAACAAAAAATACGATATTTCGATATTTCACAAAAATATGTTCTTGGTAATCATAAACACAATAGAATCTTTCCGATTGTGTCATTTCCCTAACTTTGCTGTCACCACTTTCCAATTCATTGATTTTCCAGAGCTGACGGGCGACCTTGAAGGGGAGGGTATGGTACAAGTCCACTCAATGGAAATGGTAACACGGTGTCCTGTTCCGATAGTTTGGCAGGTATGCTACAACACACAGAAAAAAGTTGCAAATTTTAAATTTAATTTCAACTGAATTTTATACGTTAAGCTAATACTGACGAAATCTTTTTCACTCAAATTCACGAACAAGGTAGAACCTCCAATTTTTAGCCGACCGTACTAACGGTTGCACTGTTGGTACAGTGTTGCATCCACCTGTCGTCGTCTGTGACGTTATGTATTGTGGCTAAACGGTGCGTCCTAGAGCAAAAGTTACTATTGCGAGCCTATAGAAAGTCATATATGAGAAATCGATTGGTACCAAAATGAAAGACCTCGACCTTCGTTTAGAGGTCGTATCAAAGTCATGTCAACCATTGCGTGACATTCGACGTTGAATATCTCGGAAACCGTTAGAGATAGAGGTTTGGTTCCAAAGGACCAGCAATAGGAAAAGGCATATGCACTGTCAAATGGTCACGTGACCGACGTCACGTGACCCCCGAAGGTGCTGTGAGGCAATTACGGTCAGCTATCCTAACGACAGCTTTGCTTCTTGTTTCACTCTGGCGCCAAAATTTTCCAAATCACCACAAATAGACCCGACAGTGACACACAGAAGCTGTAACGGGTTCCACATTCCATTTAGCTATTGTGGAATAAAACAATATGAGCTATTCCAGAGTCAACGTCCCAGCCACCTCAGTATCCTTTCTTTCTCCCTTCCCCGTCTTCTTTCTGTAATTTCTGCAACCAGTTTTCTTTCTGATCTCTTGACTTATCACTTTGTCTTTCCACGTGATTCCTAACAGTTTTCGTTGGAACTTGTGAGGAGCCGATTCCAGTTTCTCATCTCTACGACTGGTCATACAAACAGTCGGATAAATAAATATGCTAAAAATCAGAAATAATAAAATAAATATCCGACCTGTAGCTCATCAAGGTCTGTGGCGGAGGACCTCACAGGCTCAGATGGTATCGGTGACGTTGGAAGCGGTGGCGGCACGTCAGAGGTTGGCAGATCTTCCGAAGACCTTGACAGCGAAGTCAAGGTCGCAACCGGACGCCTGCCATACCTACCTGAGACGGGGCTGACTGATGATTCTGGCGTATCTACCAGTACGAACAACAGATATTTTAATGGCTGTACAGGGTGTCAACAAATTTAACTGAACAAATTTCCAGGAGATTTCCAAGAGATTCCAGGAAGGATTTCAAGAAAAATGCAGGACATGTATGCATTGCTTCGGCCTGCTGTGCAATGTACCGAATCTACTAGTTTGCCTAAATATAGAACAAAAAAATGATATACACAACATGGGGCCATGGCAAAGATAAAGAGAGCGACTAGTTGCTTAAATAAGCTATCTGGTACCCAGTTTCATCATGACTTGAAACCAATGCAGTCGATCATCGACATTTTACACAAAAATTTCCAGGAAGACCACACAAATTCAAGGAGCGTTCCAGGAGGGTTTTTAAATTCCAGTAGATTTCCAGGATTTCCAGGAGTTGTAGACACCCTGCCGTAACAAGAATTACAGAGAATGGAACGGTTCTCGACAGCAGCTGGCAAGTGACCGGCAGAACTTGAAGACACATGTATCAGCAGACAGAATAACATGGTACTGGTATCACAAACATTACAACGGAGAGCTCTACTGTCTGTCGGCCGCATCTAGTAGCGCGGGCAAAATAGAATCTTCATCCCAAATTACAGGTTCACCCAGATAATAATAATGGCAGTAATAATCAGACTTACAAATAGACCTCAAGCCGCAAAAAATTCGCCATATCCGCCGAAATTGTACTTGCCGACGAAAATCCGCCGTGAAAAGTTCGGATTAGCCGGATATCAGCCAAATTTTGATGAAGAATTAGCCGCCTGAAAAATTCCAGCTAAAATTCGGCTAATAGTTAAAAACTGTTGAAAAATCTTTTGCATCATTTGCATCTTTGCGGTATTCCCACAACAAAATGTCACCTTATCATCGGTTTTTACTTTTTAATAGCTGTGTTTTGCTAAGCTAAGAAGAACCTCCATTCATTGTACACATTGTTTTTGATTTATAGAAATTCAGCATGTTGTCAAGCATTAGCATATTACTCTTTTTAGTCGGATTTCTAGCCGCAAATGGTTTGTCAGCCGTAATTTAGCAGCACTTTATAATTTGTGCAAAAATTGGGCTAAGCCAGATATCAGCCAAAATTTTTGTTCAGCCAGCCGAATTTTCCAAAAAAATTGGCTTAGGGTCTACTAACAAAGCGCCATACGCAAAGCTACATAGGCACTGGATCATCCCATCCATCAATGCTGACAGACACTCAAGCCCAGATCCCAATATGGACAGTAGCAGCACTGAGTGCTAAACCAGCTCACGTTCTAGTGAGTAAGATACAAGGCTCCATTATGCTGTCTTCACTAACTCTACTTACTGCAAAATATTTCACTGCCCCTTTAACCTAGAACAATAGTATGGGGAAAACCCAGTTTACACCCGACAGACACAGATTCAGTGACAGTAGGGGATATTGTGAGGTTTATCAAGAAATCTCACAGACTCTCATCAAGTATCCAGTGACTACTGGAATCTCACAGGGGATGGCTGATGGACCCACATTGAGGTCTAAAGTCTACGGGGAGATGCAACAAACGCCCTGCCCCTTTTGGAACATGAACCTGAACCTGAACCTGCCCCTTTAACCTTTACTATTTTTTTACGTAAACTGATTTCTCTACGTTATATTCTTGCCATTTCAATCGTCACAAGAATACACTAATTGCAGCTGACTTCATGCAGTATGTAAAAAACGAACATACAAAACTAATACTGTTTCCCATGGCTTACTGACAGGCAAATAAGAAGTTCTGATTTATCGGTATAGAATACCGGTAACAACAAAAATTGGTATTATTCGTGCCTGTATTTTTGCGCATCTTTTTCCCTTGTGCAACAAAGGAAATCATGTACTTTTAAAGTTTATCACACGACTGTTTTCAAATCGGCCCATTTATCAACCTTAAGCATCGATATCGGCTAAAGGTGAAGCTGAGGGCTGACATCGACCGAGAGCTTGACATAGGGCTGATATTAAAATAACCTCTTTATCATGCAATCGAACTTCTTTAAATAGATAAGCACACAATTTGGAATATACTGAAAGTAACTTGACTGAATGGCATACGTTCTAATTAGACATTTTTATTCGGCATTTGCAGCGGCATTTGTAGCCTACAGCGGGCGCTCAGTGGTGCTGCGGTTGCTATAACCAATCAGAGACACGCATGATGTATGGAAATTCCAAGCTACGCTGCGTGTCAATGGTCTTTCGCACAGATTATATCAGCCCGTCTTTATGGGATACAAAGCCCGTTGCTGTGCTATATCGGCCCTGCAGCAAGCGACGTATCAGGGCTGATATAGGTTGATCGTATGCTAAGAGGTTCACAGTAGGTTACTGACAGCGAGTGACTCAGTTATGAACCTGTGCTGTTGGGCGGATGACCTGATGCACTGCTCATCATTTCTCTCATCAGCATTCGCGTCCATGTCGCAAAGTTCATGTTCGCCTCATCCGACCGCAATATATTCTTACCTGCCCGTCACCAATTTATTATTATTATTATTATTATTATTATTATTATTATTATTATACATACATAGCTCTGGATCAGTGGGGTCTGCGAAAGCTGTTAGAATGGTACCATCATGTGTGGAATTATGAGGTGAGATGGACAACCAGGCAACTGCACCTTTCGGCTATTGTCCAAGCACGGCATTTCTCCATGTTTGGCCACATTGTGTGAGTGCTAAATATACAGTAACAGATGCCAAGGTCTTAACAGCTCTTTCCCTTGGAGAACTGGAGGAGACCACAAGGACGCCCTGGTACTACGTGGATGAAGACTATCCAGCAGGACGTGAAATCCAATAACCTCTCCCTGAATGAAACAATTGATGTGGCTCGGAATCGTCCACTCTGGAGACTGATGTCTACGTTTGGCGCTACACACTCCTAGTGGTGCATGCAGATATGATGATGAACAATGACATATCATCACTCATATGTTATGTTATTTAATGGTTGTTGACAACACTCCACTCTCCGTGTACACACTATGAATGTCGGCTAATTTAACTATAATAATGACAATGTTTACAGTGCTGTCATCATGGCAAGGCCATTCTGAGAGTTCACCCGGTTCATGCAATGAATGCAGACTCAGTGCCAAGCGGGAGCCAACCCTCAGACCAAGCCAACTGACTTGGGCTGTGAGTCCGCCTATAGGCTGATACCATCTACACTCACCGTCGCCATTTATTAACACTACACAGCCCGAAGGGTTACCGTCCCACAGAGGGTAGAAGGCTAAGTTGACCTAGGTGGAGACGATCTACTCAGCCAATCTCTTGACTGGTGCAAAAACCCAAAACTAAAGATAACTACAACCAACAACAACACGCCTTGAGCGTCAGAGTGCCCGGATGTCAAAAATTACAAATGACGGCTTACCCAGTCTATAGCTGTACTCATATGGCAACAGTGGGCGTCAAAGGGTTAACCAATCGCATCTCAACTAGTGCGAACACACCTTTATGTTTTGTGAAAACCTTTTTCTGTCGTTGGAGATTTGGTTTCTTCGACACGGCGCAGTTCATTGCAACTTTAATCTACAGCGAACAGCAGGTGTGCCTCTATTATAACCCGTAACACTGTGGCAATAAAGAACATTTAACAAATTCTCTATTAAACTGCATTCTTTGAAATAAATCAATGAAAATGAAGCCTCAACACTCGCAGTTCGAAAAACAGCCAGTCTATCTGAACGCACAGACTGAAAGAAAATGTGAAAAAACTGGCCTTTTTGAGCCTACCTGTTTGGCCTTAAATTATGCAACATTTGGTTTAAAGCCATTAAATTTAGTTGGCAGCTGTGATCTTGCCATGTGATTAGCTAAAAGTAGAAGCCTGCAGCTTGCTTGCAGCGAGCATGTTCGTTTTCCCGAACTTTCCTAATTCCACGGTGACGATACCTGTAGGAAATTGTTTTGTTGGGGATGATACCATTTGAATTACTGCAACATCTTTACATTGCAGAAAACTACAGTATGTGGACTACCGTTTATATGCAACTTTATTCGTCGAATGACAGCAGTAGAAATAATAATAAACCACATCATCATAGCTCTTTTTTTCTTAGAATTACACCAGAGACAGACAAATGGTCATGACGATGCACGGTAAAAAGAAAAATCTCTATAAAAAGAATGTAAAATACAATGACGGTGGTATCATGCTGACAAGACTGTGTGCGGTAACAGACAAATAATGACTGGCTTAACCCTTTAACGCCCACTGTTGCCACATGGATATAGCTATAAAGCATCCTGTGCCAGACCGGGTTAAGCCATCATTTGTAATTTTTGACATCCGGGCACTCTGACGCTCATGGCTGAGCGTCAGAGTGCCCGGATGTCAAAAATTACAAATGACGGTTCAACCCGGTCTGTCACAAGATGCTTTATAGCTATACCCATGTGGCAACAGTGGGCGTCAAATGCTTATAGGACGATATATGTGCTAATCACCTCAGCAAAGAGGATGCCCTGAGGCTCCAGATAGATCGGCAGTCCCTGGCTCTGGCTGTCGAGGAAGTCTTCAAGCCTGATGAACTTGATGCCGCACATCTGACGCATGTCTTTCCACGACACGGTGATCATCAGCTCCCGCGACTAACAGACGACAGACAGACGACAAATCCAGTCACCGGCATACAACGGCATGCTTCGTGAAAGAAAAACAAATTTCATTAACCATAGTTTCTAACAAGTAACATACCGAACATGGCAAACGCAACTACAGTATTTACAATATCTGAGGTCATGGTAACAGCCATACATAGTAGTGGTAGTAGTTACAAAAGTAGCAGCAGTAATCGTGTTAACACATGTGATTGTTGTAATTGTGCGTTAATACATTAATTAACGCATCAGTTCGACAGGTCTATTTATGTTTAAAAAAGGTTTAAAGTGAACAGATAAGAAAGATCTTCATGGATTTTACCCGTTCCAGGTCCAAGGTGAAACGCTGGTCCCAGCAGCGCTGATTGCAAGGTTTCCAGCCCGTCTGACTGACCATCTGATTGTCCAGGTACAGGCTGGCTATGACGTCGCCTGACACAGTCATGTCAGAATTTCACTCATATGATATCGTAACAACATGAGAGAAAAGCTACTGCTGCCGACATTAACAAAACTAAGCATAACGTCAACCACAAACAACAAAAAAATTAGTCATACGAGAAAACTACGAAGATATGCAATTTTTACATGTGAACTAAACCAAATACAGACAAACCCACTTTTCAGTCGGAGGTGCTGAGGGAGCACTGAGGGGTGCAACTGACTAAAGGGGTATGGGGGAATACTGACCATGTTTTGTTGCGTTTTGAGCAGGAAATGGAGTCCATTCGGTGACAAGAAATGTGCTATTTTTGATAATTCTGCAAAAGAGAGATTTCATGAATGCTATGCAAGACAGCGTGAATATTCCGAGAAAGCTTGAGTACTGAGTATTCCGCCGGCGCCGAAAGTGGAAATGTTGCCACGTCTGCAAATGAAACTAAAGTCTGGTTTAGGGGGTATTTTATACAACGAATAAATTAAGAAATTCCCTATAATCTCATCAAACAGAGATACAGCAGCGGCAGCGGCAGCGGCAATACCTCCGACATCAGACTTGATGTCATGTCGACTGATGCTACGTGTTGTCTTTGGACGTCGGTCGAGTGTCTTGGAGCCCATTGGGCTCAGAGTCGCACTGTCTCGCCGCCCGTTAATCTTAGACGGGGTATCGTCAAGAAGATCTTGACAACCAACCAACCTACACAAGATGGACAACACAGATTACTACTTGGACGACATTACCGACTGTATTTTTATTTAGTACAAGCCATACCGGCACTTCGTGCTGAAATGCATCGCAGCATACTTGCCCCCTGTAGCACAGGCCTCGACCTTCGCACTGCAATCCCTGCATGCTACTACAGCTGCTTCAGGCAATGCCTACTGCCAGCCTACCCTGGCGATTGCTTGCTCTCCATTGGATGCTGGACAGACCGACGTCATGAGTGATAGGCATGACAGACTGACGACAGCTTTTAGCGACATGGAACGCCCGCCCCTGAGCACAAACTAAAGACAGATTCTTACACTGACGCTTGAGTTTTATTGCAAATTTGCAGCTGGATAGCTAAAGAGACAGTCGAGTGAAGTATGTTCTGTGAAGTGAGTTCCAGACAGTCCTGTTCAACACAAAGCCTTTCCTTCGAGGTGGTGGCTCTTGACCGTCAGTGCCGAGGAACTTCAAGTAGCGGTTCAAGTAGCGGCCCAATGTGTGTCTGGTATCCGACAGCTAAAACTTCAGTCGGAATTGGCTGACATGCCAACACTGAGAATTTTTGTTAGGTGATGTATCTGAAGCACCATTGTTATTGCAGCATAGTCTGTCAGTTAATAAAAAGCTATCTGTACACAAAAATTTCAGCCTTCTACAACTTTTTGTTGTTTGAATGTCACTGTAACGTGAAAAAAAGTCACGGTTCATCAAAACACTACAATATCCATGACAAAAATCTTTTTAAAAAAATTCACATCTCTATGAAACTTTGAGATAAAAACTCCGAAAACATATGTATGTCACGATGCCATTTAGTGGTATTAGCTGTAAAAATTCTCAGTGGAATCTGAGATGGTAAACAAACAGCTCGCTTGACATAGATCTACCCGTAAGATGATACGAACCGAATCTGTAAAGTTCCGGTTACGGCAGCAGGCTTGGCGACAGTTAAGTACTGGTTACACTTGGTCGGCGTGAGACTGCTGGCGCGCGACCGGCCATACATCGGCGAAACGCCGCCAGCTCCTTCGAGCAGCTCCTGCCTCAACGCTTCCAGTCGACTCCCGTTGACGTGATCCCACGGCATTTCCCGCAGCCGAAAATCCAGAGACATCCGAAGAAGACCGAGTTTCATTGCGGCCAGCGATAAACTACTGTTTGCCTACAACACACAATCAGCTGTTTTGGTGACGCGCCAACTCCTTCCAAATTACACTTTTATGGTA
>Ga0056114_1000673_pt1 | contig 12938 bp, 5 predicted proteins | sample WorMetHERISLAND1_FD_77005 | JGI IMG/M metagenome (GOLD analysis project Ga0056114, IMG submission 77005) | Marine gutless worms symbiont microbial communities from Max Planck institute for Marine Microbiology, Germany - Olavius loisae HERON... ...
CAAGATGGCGCCGCCTTTTTGGATAATTTCGAATGGCCATATCTCCGCAACGCCTCACGATCTACTTATATAGCGCACATCGCGCGGTCATCTTTGCGATAGCACAGCTTTCTTGTTTTTTTTTTAAATTTGCCACTTCTGTCATAATGGTCATGAATGGGTGCCATGATAATCTATAATCATGGAGCTCAGGTGAAATGATAAATAAAGCACACCAGCAGATTATAAGCGTAAATATATATTATATCATTATTACAGTTTCAACTGCAAAGCTGCTGCGCCAACAGAAGAAATGATCACTGTCACACTCTCAAGCAGAGCCTGTCACATATCAACACAAAACGCTTTACATATATAAGCACTAAACAATCCACGATTAGTGATGATACAAGGTTTCAGTTTACATAATACCGTCGTGTCTCTCTCTCTCTCTAAGGGTTTTCATTTTAAAGATCAAATATTCTCCGAAATCACACACACTTTCAACATCAGACCATCACAGTTCACTGTTCATTAACTGATAGCATCATCACACACAGATTTCACACACTGTGCACTAGCCCATAATATACCACAATTAACCCTTTGACGCCCACTGCTGCCATATGGGTACAGCTAAAAACATCCTGTGCCAGACCGGGTTAAGCCGTCATTTGTAATTTTTGACATCCAGGCACTCAGACAGGACTGAGCATCAGAGTGCCTGAATGTCAAAAATTACAAATGACCGGCTTAACCCCGGTCTGGTGCAGGATGCTTTATAGATGTACCCATATGGCAACAGTGGGCGTCAAAGGGTTAAAACCGAAGTCAGTATTGCTTCGAGAAAAATTTCTATTTTTAGAAGTTTAAACAAACTGCTGAATCAGTAATCTAACGACAATATAAACGACTGTGTTTATAGCAGATTTCTATTTTTACACGTTAAATAATGTTGCATCACTATAAACATTCCAAGAGAACATAATATATAAACGGTATGTATTTCAATTGCATTTATTATTTACCATAAATTTATTGTTGAAAGTTCACTATTCAAATATAACTGTAATTATCTAGAATTGGCATCAAACTTTCAGAAGTAATACGAGCAGGAAATATCGGATAACCAATGTTTCAGGAGTCCACCATCTGTAAACGTTCCATCAGAAAGAAAGCCGCTTTCAATATAATGCTTCATGTTTTGTGACACACTGCCGCGTGCTCGCGAATTTTCCTTTCTGTCGACTTTGATTCTGATGGGCCCAAGTCACACAACTCTCAGGTTTTGTTTGGCCTCTACTAAACGAGGTTTCGTTTATCGAACTGTTCACGGACTCAAAATCGTGGCGGAAACACGACACAATGAACGAAGCTGTGTCTGTGGTTCCGGAGGTCATTACAGAGGCGTCAGTTGAAGGCAGGCAAAAAACCACAACAATATAAGCACTCAACTGAGGAATTTATCAAACTGCGCAAACACAATAAAAACATTCACACACTATACACCAGTGTGCGAGTTGACAAAAATAGCACGGCGGAGGGGGAATTGGAAGGGAGGGGTCGCAGAAGACTAGAAACAGGGATGAGGTATGCAGAGGGCATGGCACAATGCACCAGAAGACATTAATCACTGATTTTAGAGATAAACGACTGAGCAATTATTACGGATATAATTTATTTATTTATTACGTGGTTTAACAGGGTGTCTACAAATTTAACTGAACATATTTCCAGGAGATTCCAGGAGGGATTTCAAGAAAAATCCAGGACATGTTTGCATTGCTTCGGCCTGCTATGCAGTGTACTGAATCTACTAGTTTGCCTAAATAACAAAAACATGATATGCACAACATGGGGCCGTGGCAAAGATGAAAAAGGGTGACCAGTTTCTCAAATAAGCGATCTGGTACCCAGTTTTATAATGACTGGAAACCAATTAAGTCGATCATCGACATTTTACACAAAAATTTCCAGGACAACCATACAAATTCCAGCAGATTTCCAGGGGGTTTTTAAATTCCAGTAGATTTCCAGGAGTTGTAGACACCCTGTTTAAACATACGTTAGGTCATTCACCGGTAGGTGAAGAATCACAAGTGAATTGGGAAAGTCGTGTGTCACAGCAGTAAGGCACGACCATACAGACCGTACTCTTTTAAATGTACCAGTTGTTAGTTAAGTCAGATAACTGCAGACAGGGGGACATGTCAGCCCGCTGGTAGTAGGCAGTGGCGGTTCTACGTTGGGGCCAGAAGTGCACAGGCCCCCCAAATCTCGCCCAGGCCCCCAAAATTTGTAAAGTTAATCAAAAGAATTAATTGGCTCAATAGTAATTTAACTAAAAATTAACTGGTTCTGTAGAAAATTTCGCTTAGCCGTTGTTGCCTCCCAAATGATAAGGGGCCAGGCCTCCAAAATATTTTTTCCCAGAGCCGCTACTGTCGGGAGGCAAAAATTTCATGACCAGGGGAGCTGACAAGTAGCATGGTTCTCCCCTCCCCCCACCCCCGGGGCTCAACTCACACACTGATTGATAGGACTATTATTATCATTCATGATGAGTACACAGCGCGACTGGACAAGAAACACAAAATAACGGTTCCATATCACAAAGAACGGTTGCTCTTAGCAGCAACGCATCGTCAGAAGCGCTCTCGGCATTGTACGCAGTTTATCGGTAACTGACGGTGCATGTCTTGCGCTCAGCAAAGTGCCACATGATAGCGACACACAAAGTTCGCAAATCTGTATCACCATACACGCAGTTTTTTTTTCTACAGATAAATATGCACGATCGCACATTCTCTTCCCAATTACCATCTTATTCTCGGCATAGACATACTTTATTATGCACACTCAAATTTTTGTACTATGTGCACATATTTTAATGTTTTATGTTTTTATGTTAAGCAAATTCCGGAGTTATGCTAACGTTTAAAAAAAAAACAAGTCAGTAGGTAATCAAACATAGCATGAAAAAGTTTCACAGTATACTCATTCGATAAGTAACTGGCTAGTGCAGTACTGCTAAATATAAATCTACTGGCTATAACAACGGTTTTATGACTAATGGCACAGACCAACTTCAGTTAGTGGCCTAATCAGCAGTGATGTTAAGTCCTCGAGGCCAAAGTGGCCTTCAGGTCAAAATATTGGCCTCGGCCTCAGAGCTTTGTCCTCAGCCTCCTCAAGGTTTTGGCTTCGTTTAACGTCACTGCTAATCAGTCTTCACATATCAGCTCTGTTCATAAAGCAAAAACAGAATCCCAATTTTCTGGAACCACAAACAAACAAAAAATCCAACGTTTTGACTTTTAAGCGACCTCGTGAACAGCCAGAAAAACACAACTACTGATGGAATCAATGGTATCAATGACATCACGTAAAGCTGTGCATTGTTTAAAAACCAAATGCCTTTACGGCTGTCAGAAGCCAAAATCTGCAAAGCAAAACTGGTCAATCACAGTCACACTTAGCTTCAAGTTATTCAAGAAAATATCAGAAATATGCAACTGATTAGACCAAACTATCTTTTTATTGAACAAATTAGCAGGAGATCAAACATATGAGCTGCCAAGTTTACCGATTTTTAAAAATTCAGTCTACAAGAAAGCCACCACTGCAGGTCACATTAACAGCCTCATAATAATAGTACTGTACACTATCCACAAGATGTTACAGAAACACTATGACAGGATGGCGACGAAGTATAAGAAAAAATTACATGAGTTATCCAGAGTCCTAAAGTTACTTTTTCATAGGTTATTGCAACAAAAAGTAATTGTAATAATGACCTTCATCAAGGGTCATTCCATCAAACAGGTGACCCCCACACTCTGAGCATATCAGAAGTGCACGAGACTGTTCATATCAAGTAAGAAATAGCAGTTTTACACAATATTTAAATGATGAACAAAAATATTTCGGTTGTTACACTTTCCCCTCATACTGCACAGAATTCCCAGACGATTCCAAGTTTTTCATGTGGTGTCTTCCCGATTTGCCGAAACCCGTTTCGTCGAAACCGATTTCGCAGAATCCTGGACAAGTACATAGTATGCAGTTGTTTTGTGGAAAAAATCATACTCCGTTCCGCATCTTCAATTACATTTTTAGTCCGAACTTCGAACTATTGTAATTTCGAGCCTTCGCAATATTCCTAGTATGCAGAATTGGGTTTTACTTATTTTAATTTTAAACGCAGGAAAAACTCTCGATTCGCCACAAAACAACTGCATTTACTCATACTATGTACTTTTCCATGATTCGGCGAAATGGGTTTTGGCGATTCGGGTTTCGGCAAAATGGAGCTGGATCTTTCCTGTTCAGAGAAGTCTCTTTATTCTATATAATGAATGACAGAGTTTGGGTAACGGCGAGCAATCAATCAACACATGCATTGCAATCTGCAAGCCATATATTACATGGTCATTTACTCTGAAACGTAGTGTAGCCTAAACATCTAAAAGTAACTGTATACACAGAAAAAGAAAGAAAAAATGAAAAACAAAAATTGAAACTAAAGAAAAGAAGATTGTAAGCTGAAACTGTGAAAGTTGTCTGAGCTACAGAAAAAAATGAAAGATATATAACTGCAAACAGGAAATTAAATAGTTCAGAAAATGCCATCAGTCAGTGAGTGAGTAGATTCTTAATGGCACATCAGCACAGTTAGGCTATACAGTGGGATTCACGTTGGTTCACGCTGGAAAATGCAGGACAGAAGACAACCTAAAAATGACATAAAATACACAAACTAAACACAGCACAGAAAAAGGAAACGATACAAAACACAGCAAAACAAAACTAGCCTGGTTTAGTCGCCTTTTACAACACTCCGAAAGGAAACGAAGTGGGCTTATTGTACAATGGTCCCAAACCTACACTGTGGGGTCAAAATGCAGTCATGCAACATACGGAAGAACCAGATGTGGAAAAGTTGCAAAACATTTATGTCACATAATATATGCTATAATAATAATAATACTAATAATAATGCCAATGATACTAAATAAAAATATCAGTCAATCGTATTTATGGAAGGACCAAGCAGTTGGCTGATCTAAACTTATATTAGTTGGGTTTCAAGCATGAAAATACAAAGAATGTCGAACACAGCCGTACGACCAAACAATTAGCAAAATTACGAACATGATTTACTAACTATGGACTCGCGGGATAGGCCATTCTGAACTGCAAAACCATCGAGACCATCGTCAAGGATACTTTTGAAAAAAAACAACATCAGATTCATACACACAAATACAGTAAACTGTGCAAAGCCGAAACCAGTTTCGCAAAAAACACGCATAACCAAGAACCAAGTGACTTCAGAAGAATAGCCTATAATACACCGCTACTGTCGAAATTGTTCCCAGTTTTAAAAATGTATGGTATCAATAAACGCTGACAGTGCACTCAGTAGGTTGCACGTATCCGATACTTGCACTACAAAATTAATCAAATGACACAGCCCTACAGGAGGGCTGGGCTAATTCTAAAACAAAGAAAGCAGGACTTAAAGTGAATTATGCATTTGAAAATTAAAATTAAATGGGACTTGAAATACCATCTCTACAGAATTCTACAAAATGCTGCATATATTCCGACGAAAGTTCTGACGGCGCAGAAAACGGTGATACTAACAATGCTGAGAGTTTTGCAGTAGCACACAAGCAAATAAATTGACAATCAGTGTAGGTCGGACATTGTTCCGATTTGCCAGTAGAACATTCGATCAATCAATCTGGTATCAATCAATTAATCAGTCAATCAAAACGTATCAATAGCGCCATATGTCGCGAGCGAATCAGAGGCGTTTCTACACGGTGATTCACAATTACGGGAACCCCTACGAAAAGTGAAATATCTTCATTGCTAGGCCACATTTGTGGCTACAACTTGGCATGGTTAAGCCCGAGATAATACTGTGTGAAACGGTGCTAAATTTATCCACGTTAAATACTCTTACTTACTTACTTACTTACTAATATATTGACGTCACACGGATCAGCGCATTATTGATGCAGCAATCAGACAGTGGCGCACACGTCTTCGTGCATGCATTAAAGGCAAAGGCGGACACTTTGAACACACATTGAGTCAGTAATGTGTTTGGCGAACGTAACATGCATTGACTACTAGACATATGTGCTAAATTTTATCACTTTGTGTCTGTTTATTCAAAAGCTGTACAATAAAAACCAAGGGTTCCCGTAATTATGAATCACCGTGTACTGTACACAGATGGACTACATAAAGCATGGGACAAAATTCATTAGCCCTGCCCTAAATGCAGAGAGATTGATTGATTGATTGAGCATGGTTTTACGTCTGCGCCAACACAATATAGGTTATACGGCCGAGAGAGAGAAAACTGATCGAACATGATTCCATGACGTGCGAGATGCGCTTTCCTTAACATAATAACTGTATAAAACACGGGAGCAAAACTACTTATATATCAGAGTTGCTCTAAATGCCGAGAGATTACCTACGTCGCATACAATTACATTCAATACCAGATTAACACCAACATGAAACTGCTTCAATCAATCAATCAAACACTGTAGCTGCACTCGTTGTAAGACGCTGTGCTTTAACACTCCCTTTGACACAGATCAGGGAACATATTCCAATCTCTTGACTGGTACAAAACGCCCAGCCTTCTCAACCAATCACTTGACTGATACTAACAAGACGAAACATAACTGCAACCAAGAACAACATAAAAATAGAGAGCTGCGCGGGGACGACAATTTATCCCCATCCATCCCCGTGAACTTGAAATCCATCCCCAACCGTTCCCGATAAACCCTGTCCCCATCACCATCCGTTCCCGCACAGACAGCTTCCATCCCCTTCCCCATTACCGCACATTACAACTCTGTCCCCATCCCCATTTCATCGCCGCACAAATTGCTGCCATCCCCATCCCACTACTATACTCTAAAACACTTAAACACGAAATGATTTTTTGTTTTTTTCTCCGTACAAGACTAGATGTTTGGGGTCCGGATATCTATTCATTACAGTGAAAACTCCATGCAGAATATGGAGATGTTCCGGTCGCAAAATTAAAAAAATGCCTATGTACTTGCTGCTACTATTAACGCATGAAGACGATCAAACTTCAGATTTCAGAGTACAGCCGTTGACTACCGCGGTATTACCGCAGACAAAAGCTCTCCATTACCGTGGTAACCCCTCAACAGCTTACTTCATCGCCACGGTATTACCGCAACGTTTACAGGGAATATCCGCGGTATTACCGCCGTCCCCATTACCATCGCCGTCCCCATTACCATGCCTACACAAAAACCTAAACAATGATTTAACTTGTGTGATTTTATTTTATGTCAGTCCTCTCTTTGATATTGTTTTACTTTCATATTATTTTATGCACCATTTGTACTGTTAATACATCGTATGCATTATGTGTTAATGAACATCTTGGTCCCGCTTTTAATAAATTGAATTGATTGACAAAGCAATGTAAACGAAACAAAAGCCGGGTTCAAGGGCCTCTTACACCACACAGATGGCAAATCTTGACATCATGGAAGGTGACGACTTAGGCAGATATCACATCTGATGCATCGTCGGACTATTATAAAGCCACCGGTTGCCAGGGTATAAACTACAGGTTCTACATGTATGCCCATAAAAAGCCAAATACACATTAACGTCTCAAAACAAAACGCAAATGCCAACAACAGTTTGAAACCACCAAAGAAGTGTTACAAGGCTTTTGGATTGTGCAGTGTTTTACGTCCCCGCCAACACAGTATAGGTTATATGGGAGACGGTTTTTACAGGTCAAAAGACTCAACCTACAGTATCAAAGTACTGAAGGAGATGCTACATAGGAAAAAGCAAAGAACGAAAACAACTAAGTGTTACAAGGCATAGCACAATGTTTTCACAAGTATTGTAATGTGTAAAACAAGTAATATCATTCGCCAACGAAGCAATTCTGCGGCGTTTCGCCTACATTTTGGACAGACTGCATCAAGACACAATCCCACACACTCCGATGACACAAACATACCACTATTTACATTGATTCAAAATTCTTTAAAAATGAGACACAAGTTTCCACCAATTTCGGAAATAAGACTCAAATCAAAAGTTGTAAAGTCCAGACTCTCACAGACTCTATGGTGGTGCATACATGTCGCGTGTGATTGGCGAGCACACCTAACACGTTACCCATGATTCCATTAACAACGGCGATAAAAGCATGGCATTTACACATTAGAGATGCACTGAATACTCATTTACATTCAGTTACAACAGATTACTGACTGTAATCAATTAGTAGAGTTGGGCAATTGTCAAACTCATTAATGAACAGTTTCAATATTCATGCCTTTAAATTATTCAATTTAACAGACCTCGTAAATAACGCAAAATAATCGGTATGTGAATATTTAGAAATTCGGAGTATTCGGTGCATCTCTAATTCACAATGAAGTGAACAGCTCACCTATTGAGATCGGACAGCCAATCAGCAACATGGTTCACCATGACTGACAGCCGAGACACGCCCACTCCCGAAACTGCCAAGACTGCAAGTTAGTGCTGGGACTACAAACCCTTAAAAGTTTAATTTTACCGTAATGGAAAAAGATGACATCATAAAATTTAATCTCGTTAGCAGGAACATGTCTGATATTTAGCTCAAATGGTAAAAAAACTGTTTCAACACCGGTGCTGAGCAAATTTTTTGCAAATATTTCTTAAAAATTTACAATCTGTAACTTACTTCAACAGAGGTTAGTGGCTGCTATCTATTGACCATAAGATGCATTAGTTTCAGCTTGTAAAATCAGCACAGTCCAATGTAGTTGTCGTTTTTGCCATAAACAACCCAATATTTCAGAGACTGAAATTTTTCAAATACATTACTCTTTCTGATCACAACTTAAAGATTCAGAGCACTGGCAGAAAATACTGGCGTAATAAGCACAAGATGCGACATGAAAACCACAGCGTCGGCCGGCGAGGCATTATGAGGTCGTCAGTCACACAAAAAAACAAGTCCAACGGTTTCCACAGCATTCTGCGTAGAAACCGTCGTGGGAAGAAGTCAAATGCGCGGTCGGCGTATAAAATAGACCGCGATTACAAGCTGCGCGACGTGCGAACGAGAGAGAGGTAGGAAAGACTGATAGTGACGAGCCTATGCATGATTCAGCGGAGATGCACGGATTGGTAGATTGCTGCATGATACTGTCCAACAACGGCGACTGACGATAACGATACGAAATCGGTGCATCACTAGCTGGTGGGGGCCGCGGGTCGGACGCCGCCGCCGCCGCCGCCTCGGCCGAAGCCGTCGGCCCCGCGGCCATAGCCACTGGGTCGGATGCCGCCGCGGGACGCACTTCGAGGACGGTTGGCCGCCAGCTCGGCTCGAGCTTTCTTCTCCTCAACGTTGATGCGGTGTTTGCCGTTGGAAGTGTTCATGAACAGCGGCTGAAAACACGCCAACGACGCGACAAAACTCATTCGGTGGAAATTACAATTATTAATATACAGTTCATCTAATACCACAAATGTGTTTTGGCATCTACCCCGATGCCTTTGTCGTCCGAAACTGACACTAGAACTTCCTATCATAAACATTAACCCTTTGACACTTAGCCCTGAGTGTCAGAGTTCCTGGATGTCAAAGATTACAAATGACGGCTTAACCCGGTCTGGCACAGGATGCTTTATAGCTGTACACGTATGACAACAATGGGTGTCAAAGGGTTAAAGAATAAGAATTAGAACCAACTGCTGATGAAGCTGTTAAGGTCTTCTTGGCATCTGTTTCGTCTGGCATTCGTGCAGTGTGGCTGAACAGAGAAAAACGCTGTGCTTGGGCAATGTCCAAAAAGTGTGGTTGCTTGGTTATCCATCTCACATCATCATTCGGCACATGGTGGTACCATTTCACTCCCAACGGCTTTTGCAAAGACCACTGATCGAGAGCATTAATCTTGAGTACATCTCTGTTCATATCCGCCCAGCACTCAAGAGCCCTACAGGAAAATAACAGCATCTGGACAACTGGAGGAAACCACCAGGACGTCCTCGTACTACGTGGATGAAGACTATCCAGCAAGACCTGAGATCAAACAATCTCTCCCTGGATGAGGCGATAACTGTGGCTCAGAATCGTCCACTCTGGAGACTGATGTCTACGTTTGGCACTACGCACTCCTAGTGGACCATGCCAAAATGAATGAATTGCACAACTCCAATATAAAGTATGGAGAGGTACCAATACTCGACGAGAATCATATCTTATAAACTGCAAATAAGCTCGTCACTTACTCGTAGGGTCAGAACCTTCTGAACAGTTTCTGTGCTTTCGAACACAATAAACCCAAAGTTCTACAATACAAACCAACATATATTCAAGCATCTAACATAGTTCTGAAATTGTGTGTCACTGTGCAACCTGTCTTGCAAAGGAACGATCAGTTTGAGGGTCTGAGGGGTTCAAAACATTCGGCAGCCAAGGCACTGAGGCAGCTTGAGCACAAGATTTTTTCACAACAATTCACCGGAGGTCGCCACTATTAGCTTCATATTCTTGGCTTCAGTGATTATTCAGGTTATTTGAGAGGCTGAGTCACAAGTCAAGCCAGATAATACTCCGTAATGTGTAGAACTAACTACATTCTGTCACGTGTAGTGCTAAGAGATTATATCCGTCCAGGTTACTACTCAGGGTGGCGGTTTGGCTTAGTGGTAACGTTGTTGGGCTTATCAACGAAGTTACTCTACGTCGAGCCAGGTTAGTACTGAGATGGGTGACCGTTCACGGGTATGCCGTCTCGGTGTTTAACCAAGCCACCCAGGCCAACCCAGGCTGGCCATCCCTCAGTGGGTAGGCGTAATGAGTACTGGCGATGGTTACGACCATTGCCGGGGAAGAAACGGTGAGTTCTGCGTAGCAGTAGGCCCTGCTACCAGGACTGTTGGCGCACAGTCCCGGCCGGTTAAAGGCGCAGACTGTTAACTGAGCCGGCCATCCGGCCGACTGGGACTAGTGTGCTAGCTCAATTGGGTTTAACCCTCACCGGCTCAAAGTGCTGCAAAGGGGATGAAAAGCCACGCAACGGACCACCTCGGTCTATGCGAAATCTTCTTCTTCTTCTTCTGTTTACTACTTGGACTGGCGACCGTCTGTGGGTGGGTAAACCATCTGGCCATGTAGCCAGGTCAACTCAGCCTTCCATCCCTCCTGTGTAGGTAAATCGAGTACCAGCCTTTCTGGCTGGGGTGAGGTTGGGCGTGTTCACTTGTGTCGGGTAGCAGGTAACATTGTGTGATCCCATATAGCAGGTGACGTCCCATAGCTCTGAGGTGGGTTTATCCACTAATGCAGAGCTTATACGCTCTTTTTAAACCTATATTTAACCTTTACAAACAGATTATTAGCTGACAGTTCAGCAACCATGAACTTGTGAAAAGACATTGTCATTGCTTACCGGCAGATTGTTAATGTTGTTGCTTTTCCTGTTAATCTTCATGTCCAGGATTGATCCAAACTCTACAATGATCACAGCAGCAGTTTGAAGCCGACACACACCAACTACCCAGGAGGTGTATGAGGACGGGGCTAACTGCACACATGCAGCCAATTCCCGACACTCTAATCTTCACATAGGATTGACAGTTACGTCTTCCATTCATTCATTTCTGGCAAGCACCACCAGATACGATACGATACGATACGACAGAAGAGTTTAACGTGGACTCGAAAGCTGAGTATACAGCTTAATCTAGCACACGTAGCCAGAAACTAAAACAAACAAACGCCAGTGCTCATTTAATACAGTACAGGTTAAGATACGTCAAGTCAGTCCGGAAGGAATAAGAGTGACTATGGAGGAAAGGATTTGTGAAAAAGATGAGCTTTAAGTCTGGAGCGAAAGGTAGAGGCAGTGATAGGTGATGAGAGCGAAGCTGGTGACTGTGATGAGGTGATATGCGCAGGATGAGGTGAACCAGGATTACAGTGAACACAATGAGGTTGACGGAATGAAGAAGGGAGTTGATTCCACAGGTAAGGTGATGCATACGTGAAAGAGCGGTTGGTGATTTGTAATGAGGAAGATACGGATGGTCGAGCTAGGGTATCTCTATCTCGCAAGTCCGGCACCGTACCACTTGGCCACCGCATACCATTATCAGGGAAAGATGAAAGTGAATAACACAAGTGAGTTACGTACGGCCAAAGAACTCGTGAAGCTCCTTGTCGGAGAGGAACTGAGGCAGGTTGCCAACGAACACTTGTTGGTTGTCAGGGAAGATCTGCGGCGGAATGGACGGACGGCGGGCGTCATCACTGGCGTCACGACCGCCACCCTCCTGGTCAGACAACTCCTGATTGCTCACAACCCTACCACCAAACCACACGTCAAGACTGTTCAGTTAAGATATTAATAGCACAGCACCAAAACAAACCAAGCTTATCACCTCAACACATCTTACACAGTAGCCCATTAACCGTTTAACGACCATTGTTGCCTATAAAGCATCCTGTGCCAGACCGGATTAGGCAGTCATTTGTAATTTTTGACATCCGAAAAAGATAACAGCGCTATAAACATTGTCTAGTTTATTATTATTATTATTATTTTTAACACTCAGTATATATAATCCCAAGGGAGATTAAAAAAATTAAAAAGTAAATACAAAATTGGGTACGATCATCAGTCTGTGCAGTCTGTAGCCGGCAAACTGTCATGCAAAAGGACAGCATAGAAGCGCTGTACTAAAATCGAAATCCTTTGGTACAGGAAGCTGGTCTCTCGAGCCTCGCCCGTGTTTTCAGAGATCCTACTTCCAAGATCATCGAGGAGGTGACGAGCTGATGCGTTAAAAACGCCCAAGGTCTCTACTGCAATTGGCTCAAAGATGTAACGAGCACCGAGGTCGACGTATTTTTCCTC
>Ga0056114_1000674_pt1 | contig 12936 bp, 5 predicted proteins | sample WorMetHERISLAND1_FD_77005 | JGI IMG/M metagenome (GOLD analysis project Ga0056114, IMG submission 77005) | Marine gutless worms symbiont microbial communities from Max Planck institute for Marine Microbiology, Germany - Olavius loisae HERON... ...
GGTGACAAGAGACGAGGAGCGAGTTCTACCTGTAGACTGAACAGAAATAAGATTGTGTAGGTAGTCAGGTTGGCTGGTTGTAAGAACTTTGTAGGTGAGTGATAGGAGTTTATATTCAATGCGAGGGATTTTCGGGTACAGCTTCAAGGATTATTCATTTTTTGCTAGTTTATAAGATGTTTATTAGCCACTCAGACAGAACACGAATACAAATGCATTTATGTCGTGCTCACCCCACTAAGTCCATTTGGCTACAACTACAAGCTATGATTTGGTCAGGAGCAAGAAATGATAGCCTTAAAGCATCCTACAGTAACCATTGCCTTCATCACCTCTTTCCTGTTGCCAAGTCTGTTAATTAGGCCTATGCATTACGCGATGTTGGACATGGGTTGTTAATAGATCATGTTACATCTGAATTGCATAAACGGACATTTATTAATAGAATGTTATTTAGTAATTGTTATTGAGTGTCAGCCTACTAGTTCATGTCTTATACTTAAGTGATATGTGTCTGTATTCATTTTTGTGTTTCTTATGTTCTAGTATGTTTTCTTTACATATGTACTATTTTTTGACTGTTCAATCACGCGTTTGTCGTGATTTGTTTATTCATAATTATAAATATATAAATAAATAAATAAATGCTCTCTATTGTTAGTAGGCCTATTGTGTAGCTTTCAATACTTAGGCCTACACAGTTTGGTTTACCATGCAGGTTTTGGCTTCATTGACTGGGTTCACTCACTGTGCTTATAGATTTCTCTGTGTATGTTAGATTTACTTGCTTATGTTTCCATTGTCTTGTATTATATGTGCTTGCATATGGTATTGTTTATTTTAGTTTCTTTTTCATATTTTTTTCTGGCTACATGTGCTAGATTAAGCTGATCACTCAGCTTTTGAGTCCACGTTAAACTCTTCTTTCGTATCGTATCGTATATTGTAACATGTTGAGGTGAGCCTGGTGAGACAGAGCTATATGGCTTTGATACTGTTGGTTGGGTTATGAGACCTGTAAACATATCGTCACCGAAATAACCAATGATGTGTCGCTTACGACGTTAAACTTTACTCAACTCAACTATGTCGCGCGTTCACATGCGAAGTTAGACGCAGCGCGATATTATTATAGCAGTCTTGTCCGCCCGTCAGCGTCATGTCAAAACGGCTAAAGATATCGTCGAAACTCTTTCACCACCTGGCTGTTGCACCATTTCAGTTTCTAAGTCTTAAACGTCTTCTCCAGAATCCGTTACGTCAGTAGAACCTTGTATGTTCTGTGTATATCGAGCCGTGTGGTTCCGACGACTGTGTGACACTGAAAGGCCGTTTCAGTTACTGCAAATTTCTTTGCCACCAGAATCCTGAAAATACTGCAATTTTTGCCTACAAAGCTATATTATAGCGACTATGTTCTTTTCTGTTACATTCGAAACATTGTTCAAGCTTATTCGATGTCACATGGCTCAGACTACTTCAAAAATAAGTGCTCAAAGCTCGGAATTAACAATGAACAGTAGATGACAGCCATGTGGTTGAATGACCTTGCAAGTTGTTTTAGCTATTTGATACCTTTCTAACTCCAGTACTTTGTGAAAAGTAGCATCTATTCGCTACCACGTGGTTATCACGTAATAAATTCGGGCTTCAGCAGTCGCTTTGTCACGTGACATATTTTGGTGGCTATGTATGTGTTCGGATGATATAATGCAGTTGAAAATAATTGATGTTCAGACAGAATCTGATTTTTGTTTTACCTACCGATAAAAACTTATCGCTGAAAACACCATCGGTTTGCGATAGCTGGTGTATTCTTGTGGCGTTAGACCAAATATACAAGTATATTTGGTTAGACCAATTTTTCTTTCCAGCCAATGCTGGTAAATTTGGCTAGCTAACCGCAAAAAAGTCATAGTCGCGGTTAGCCTACTAATTTTTCACATAACACATCATAATTTCACAAAATAGTTAGGCTATACTGTAATGCTGAAGTGTGCATGCATGTGAATGAATCGACATTCGTAGGCCTACTGTATAATTAAAGATTGTAAGTAGAGTCACGCTGGAAAATCACGTAGGCCTATACTGTCGGTCACAGTCGGTGAGAAATATTAAATGCAATACGAGACTGGAATGCCTCGACCCCGCAAATTCTGCCTAGCACTGGTACACATAAGCTCTCGTTTCTAGCGCCGATCGTCGTCCCTAATGTGCCATAATTCCAGTCTTCTGTCTGTCTTTACGATGCTCGGTTGAACCGTTCTTTCCAGTCTGCGGCGTCTATACACGTTCACTGCTACGTTCTGTTCAAGGGTTGTTGTCATTCTTCAGTAGCCTATCCTGCAATGCTGTGTTACTTTTGTGAAACGCAGGTCCCTTTGACGACCACTGTTGCTATATGGGTACAGCTATAAAGTATCCCGTGCCAGTGCCAGACCGGATTAAGCCGTCATTTGTAATTTTTGACATCCGGGCACTCTGACGCTCAGGGCTGAGCGTCAGAGTGCCCGGATGTCAAAAATTACAATTGACGGCTTAACCCGGTCTGGCACAGGATGCTTTATAGCTGTACCCATGTGGCAACAGTGGGCGTCAGTGGGTTAATTCCACGCACACGTGTACGCTATCACGGTGATGGTTTGTCGCCAAATTTCCAGTCTACGCAGATTCCCGCGGCTCTGTTTACGGTTGTTTATTGCACTTAATAAGCGCCCACAGCTTTGCTAACACAATGCCACTACTGTGACCCAGCAACGACTACATATTACGATGTCAACATGCCGCGGGTTACTGATACAACATATTACTGAAAATTACTCTGGCAGTGAAACCGCCGTCAATATATTTTCATCACATAAAGCCTATACATATAAGTTAATGAAAGGCTGCATTATTTTATCTGTTGTGAAAAAATCAGCGAATAAAGATCCAGATGGACTCCCAAATAAGCCAGACTGTGTATATTCTTCCACGAACCTTCAAAAACTTGCATATAAATTACTTGTAACTTTTTGGGTGATCCTGCTGACAGATTGTAGGCAAAAACAATGCCATGAGTGTCATTCCGGCTGAATTTTTTTCACTTTACTCTTAGGTGTAGAAGTAACGTAGGTAATTGATACTAATTGTTGATTACTGACGTCAGAGAATTACGTGTTTGAACAGCATCATGCTCTGGGCAATGTTCACTTCAACTTACTTTGTCAACAACCCTAACAGAGCGGGACGGGCGGCAGCTGAAACGCTGTCCATGGACGACTAACTGACCGACCGATCGGCCAGTCTGAGACGGGGCCGTTTGATTGTCGATTGATACGCTACTGCCTCTGATCTAGCAGGCGTAGCGGCGTCATCGATCACCTGGCCGTTCACTAAGTCGCAATGTCGCACGGCTGGCCGACCGTAGCCGGGACCGCGGACACTCCGTCCGGTCTGGTCCGGGGTCGCTGCAGGCGAACTGCCGTCCGATCGCTGTCGTGTTTCGCTAAGTGGCCGAGCACGGCTGGCGACGCCGCCGGTGGTCGTCAGCGATGGGTCGGTGCGCCCGGGAGGCCTCGGCTGTGCTAGCGTGGGACACGTGCGACGATCAGTCTTGCGCCGAGAAGATGGAAAAACCATCGGAGCGAACGAGTCTACAGGAGACCGGCTGATCAGCGCCAAGTTGATCGGAAGCGGCGCGACAACGAAGAGGCTGTAATACGCTGCCAGACAACGCATTCGTCACGCAATCGGCGACCACCCAACTGTACGCGACCGACTATGTAGCCCGTATATAGAACTCTGCTGTGTTTCTCTGGTTTCTGTCCGAATGTCCGTATTACAGGGTGGTGCAAAATAAACCCGACTATTTTAACCTTTCAAGTGAGATCTCGAAAATTTGCATTCAATAAGACAGTAACGCCTATAACAACACTAAGCTTTGTAGCGCATAGACAAATACAAAGACAGATAAGAAATGTTTTAGCCGACCGTACTAACGGTCGTACTTATGCTACAGTGTTTCGTCTGTTGTCGTCGTCTGTCTGTCGTCTGTGACGTTATGTATTGGGCTAAACGGTGCGTCCTAGAGCAAAGTTACTATTGACAGCGTATAGGAAGTCGTATATGAGAAATCGACTGGTGCCAAGTACGGTCGGCTATCCTAGCGACAGCTTGGCCTCTTATTTAAGTATTCTGCGCCTCTGCGATATATAATATTCTGAGACGTCATCGCTATAACGTACCAGATATAAATATGAAAACGCGTCCGTTAACAAGTGATGATAGAACATTAATTCATGCTTTGGGAGTTGAAAAAAGATAGGCAACGCTGTGAATGATGAGAATTTCCTTCGAGACATTGGAATGCAGTTCATAGTACGATTTGATTAAAAGTATTAGAATTGACGAAAGCGGCAACGCTGACAGAGAGCGTGGTAGCGGTCAGTCTTAGTCTGTTTGTACGTCAAGAAGCAGCCAGTGGAGGACACACAGACGTGCTACACGTACATTATCACAGTTGTGTGATTTGTTGTAGAAATACAGAATTGGAACAACAACAGTAAATTGTCCTGTTTATTTTGCACCACTCTGTAGGTTACACTGCATCTCCAAAATGATGGAATGCTCTGTACAGTAACAACGAGAAACGATCTTTGATTGTACCGTCGTTCGTTTGTGTGTAGACCGCTCCCTGTAGCCGCAGTTCAGCAGTAAACAAGACTTCAAAGCAAATCTGTTGCTCCCGGATGAGTTAGCATCGCCGAGCAGTGACCAGCAGAATGGCTTGGCTCGGCTTTGCGATAACCTATTGTAGGTCTTCCGTTTAGGAGGTCCCGTGTGGATTACACGCCGTCTATCCGTCTGTACAACATCTGTTTAAAACTGGAAAACCAAAGTGAATTCTAAACAGACAGGGTTATATACCACTAAAATTACGGAATACAGTTTAGTTCTGAAAAAACTAGAATGATGGGGATTTGGGGCTGTGAAAGAATTTCTGCAATACGTTTAGCCGTTTGGACACATAACCGGAATGTGACGGACTGTCGGACGGATATCTTGCGACAGCATAGTCTGCGTTATGCATAGCCTCGCGTCCGCCTGGTAAACAAATGTATCACCCCGATGGTCGAGACGACAGTCACCCGCTCTTAGCAATAAATTTGTAACATTTGTAACGTTTCGGTGCACATCCGTCCGCCATCTTTGTTTTTTTTGAATGTAAAAAATTTTTACTTTCAGCTGCCATCATTGTGGTCGGACTTTGCGTCTTCATACAAAAATTCGCGCAAATCGCACCACCGTTGTGGAGTTATAGCCAAAAATGTATTTGCCAATATGCCATGCGGCGCCATATTGGATTTAAAAAATACTGCTTTTGAAAGACGAAAGGAATAATAAGTGGTGAGAGTGAAGACAAAGATCATTATGATGACTGATATGTGCAAGATGAGGTGAACCAGGAGGGGAGTGAACAGGATGGGGTTGACGGAATGAAGAAGGGAGCTGATTCCGAAGGAAAGGTGACGCACATCCCAAAGAGCGGTTAGTGATTTGTACGATGAAGATAATGATAAAGATAATGAAGATGATGAAGATACAGATGGTCGAGCTAGGGTGACAACAGCTGATGACAGAAGCGGGTTCTACATGTAGGCTGAACTCAGGTCAAATTGATTGATTGTTTATTTCCATCTTTGTCTCGTGAAGTCGCGTAAGAGTTTGGCAGACAGATCAATATAAAACGCACTATTGTAATTTTTGGAAAGCAGTGCCAATAAACTGGTGAAAAACTGTTAATACATTTGACCTAATGAGAACTGCAAGCTTCGCCTCGAAAAAAAATGCTCAACGCTCGCTATATTGTTGGACCACAACATTGAAACCAACCCCATGTCGACGAAAGAAGCTGGCCGTCGCTGTACTATGGTTGTGTAAGCATAACGTAACTTGTGTGCGGTTTGTACACGTCATACAGCGGCCGGTTGTGCTGACGTCGAGGCGTGGCCTGGATCAGTCGTGGAGAGGTACGACGAACGACTGCTGGTCCGCTGTAATCGCACACACGACACGTGGCATCTCATGTGTAGAGACTCGCGCTGGGTCGGCAACTTCGGCAACTGCACCGACACAGGTGAGACGATTCTTTCTTAATAATAATAATAATCAGTGACTCAGTTCGTTTTTATAGTGGCCTAAGTAACAGTCTTGTTGTACTGGGTACTGGTACTTGTAATTGTACTTGCATGCCAAGTACTGGTACTTGTACGTGTATACTTGGACCGCTGGTACTGGTACTGCTACTTGTGAGAAAGTACTTGTTGCTAAGACAAGTCATTTTCTGCTGTAATTGACACACTTTGGCATCTGTACTCTGAGACTCTGAGTGTCTGGACTACTGGTTTTTATGTCCAAGTTTCACCGTTTGGCACTATTTGGCGGATTTGCATGTTATAAGTTTTTTGACTTTCAGTGTTTATTAAATCTGCGATAAACTACATCTGTCACTTTGTGTCGCATAACCTAGTGGCCAGTGCTGAGAATTTACTCAGTACTGGTACTTGTACTGGTACTTGGACAACTGGTACTGGTACTGGTACTTGTTGAGTACTTGATACAAGACTGCTAAGTAATATACACTACTGGTCCACTGCACTGCCACGAGAAAGATCGCTAGAACAAAAATGTCTTCAGATGGACTGTAATGACGTTATGGAGACGAAGATGTCTGGCAGTGTGTTCCAGATCTCTTCTCCACTCCACCTGTAAGGTCAGATACTGCAGACAGTGCGATCGTTCTATTATGTCCTCGCAGTCGTGACAGTGATTTGTGCTGTTTTGTATTACATGATGATATATCGCCGGTGCGCCATGTTTTAAACCGAAAAGTTTTTCTACTTAGATAATGGCTGCTATATTACGACTTCTTGTGTAATTTTTTAGGAGTACTTCTACTGTAGCATCCGCACGATGTTGGATAAAAGCTGTAATAGTACGATTAAACGTTGGCGAAAGCAGTCACCGACTGTTGGGTGTTCGGTCTCGTCACTGACGCTGGCCTTTGGTTAACCTTTTGATGGAAATAAACTGTGCGACACACATTAATTCCTCCACACATTCACATCCTCATCACCGTTGCCAGCAGCAGCAGCAGCGCCTCTCAACGTTGATTATAGCGTCAGTGGCGTATGGACGAGACACTGAATCAATTCCGCTAGCTCGTCATCTTTGCGTCGTCTCGGCGTCGACCTTGCCTTCGCTGTCGCAGAAGTGATGCGTAACATCATAAATACAGTCACTCGAAATATCGCGATACCGGTACTGGTCTATGTCCGCGATATCTCGTGTCACTCTCAGAAACAGCATTTTTCTACTAAGCTCACGACGACACGCAATCGACTGTACATTTTCGTCAGTGCGTAAAACGTGTTTACATAATACGCACGTAACGTCGACTTTAACTTTCTGGGTTCACATAAGGTAATATTCGGTGCGTGATTTTCCCAAAATTCTCCATGGAAACCTATGAAGATTACTGGGCTATGTAGGTCAGACAGACAGTCTTGCTGAGTCATAGAGAGAACGGTAAGTAAGTAAGCCGCAGCCTAAAGCGCCTCAGCAGCCTCTGGCTCTCAGTCAAATGAATGTGACTTTAGCAGGTCCTAAAATTGTACAATAACTAAACTTTATTAATGTTACAAACGCACCCATACGTATACGCCTTTTGTATTCAAGAATGCAAGAAACATGCTTGTTTAGTTTAATATAGCTACTAGAAATAAACAGCGATTTCTGAATAATGTTTTCTGAACAGTTTACGGGAATGCCTATAGGCCTATACAAGACCACAGTATTTTTTTACAGTTCGGTAATCGGTATGCAGTAGCGCGCAGCTCTAGTGGCGCGTTGACTCCTTATGAACATGTGATGTTAGCGAGACGTCAGTTTCGTTAGACGCTCGACCGACCGGCTAAACAAGACCGATATTCAGTAACTTGGCCGACCGTTAATGACACAATCCTCGGAGACTGGCAGCTCTTAGACCTACCAGGCAGCGTCTTCTTATTCTTCATTTGACCGTATAGGCTGAACGACGGTCATACTTAAAGACACCTCTCTATAACGACGACACCCGAGCAGACACCTTTCAAGCCGTCGCTATATGCCTATACAAATATTTCGCGTCAGTATTTTCTTAGATCTCGCCCAGTTAGCTATACGCCCGCGAGTCATCAGACGCGTATCTTTTACTTTTTCCGCAGAGGTCTACGCTAAAGTAAGGACGACTCTTTCGCGATTTCTCGCTATAGTCTCCAGTTACAACGATGTCAACGGCAGTTTTGGTTGTCAATCTCTCAATGCACAGGTCAGTTTGTATATGATCTCTTTGATACAGAGATGCACTCACTTATATGGCGCAGATGTAACTTGTCGCGTTTTTACACGACGTTAACATGTCAAAGTATTTCTCTGTCATAATGATGCACATCAGTACACTGCAGTGTCATCGATATTAATAACAAATCTGTCCAAAGGAAAACACAAATCCTCACCAAATTCACACGTCGCCATGTTGTCGGCCGAGCTAGCAAAACCTAGCAAAGAAAAATCCTAATTCTACGATATGCTAGGTGAGAATCTCCAGTAACTCGTAGTTAGACAGGCCTCTGGTCTACGGGTAAGAAAAGGAAAGAACAGAAAGGAACAAGAAGCAGGAACGAAAATGCCCAGTAATTCAGACCTCTTGCAGACCGACGAATCATCTCGGAGTTGTGTTGCACTTGTAGGTTATCGCAGTCTTTTTGTAGACCAGCCACTGTGTGATCACGTCATAATTGCATACATAATGCAGACAGGTCACAAGGGTGATATATAGTTATTATGGTCAAACGAAAAAATGGGATGGTGTCAGTCTTGATACATCAGATCCTCAAACCTGCAATTTCGTCTGCGACATTTATGTCTACAACATGTCAACAACTGCAAGTTTCAATCTGTTATACGTTGAAGAAAGAAACACCCGTGTAGATAAAGCTGCGAGAGAGAGGGGGAGAGAGAGACATTGCTAGTAGAAGTAAGAGCTGGAGGCCGTGACGAGCTGAATAACTAGTTGGGATGAAGTTGCTGTCGCCGTAAATGCTAAGACGTTGACTTGTCGTGTTGTAAGTAATGGCAACAGACGTTGACTAATCACCCAACATCAGGCTGACGTCTCTTCACCAACTGAAGCCGGATGAGCGACTTAACCGAACTGGCAGGGCAGCCGGACGACTGGCCGGACTGAGATGTCATGGTGCTTCTGTCGTGTTCCCTTCCGAACGTACGGTTACCGGGTTTATGCGTTCGAAACCTACCCCCAAAATCATAACCCAACTACAGCTTATGAAATTGGGGGAAAATTTGCGCTCTCTCTGTGAATGCATTCTCCTAATATGTTTCTCGTTGTGTGTGGTAGGCCTAGACTAAGATGGCCGCCCCTCAGCATTACAATGCATGCTGTATTTTATGGAGACATTTCGATGAACCTGACGGGAAATACGAAATGAGTTGCATGGAGGCTACGAATGGGCCTACACAAACTACCGCCAATACAACGTGCAACTAGCAAAAACTGTAGTTGATACGCTCCGCTGTAATTAAAACAAAACATTTCTGGAATGACAGTTGACGGATGGGCCGTCATTTTTACTTTTAAACAAACACATGTCGACGATTTGGTCTCAATTGGCTGATAATGTTAGCCGACATAGGACATTTCCTCCTGGACACTTCCCCTAGGAACCCTCCCCCGGAAATTTTCTTGGTAGGAAATGTCTGCGACTGATAAACACATAAGAAATGTGATACGAGCGTCGAATATGGAAGATCAGCCGTATAACGTCGTAACCAGGACATACTGTATAATCTACGGCTTTGGTAGGCTGGAAGGTCTACCATCAAGCTGTTGTAATAATCCAGTCGCGAGTGCACCAGAGCTAGCGACCAGCAGTGCTTGGAATGTGGCCGTTGACGCTGATCGGGCGTAGCTGACAAAGGACTGCAAAACATCGAGACACCGTCCACAGAACATGTGACCGCATCATCAGATCACTGATCATTGTCGACGAGCAGTCCAAGGAGTTCAAGGTCACGGGCACCTGTCGAGGGAACAACTGAGCGTCAGAGTGCTCGGATGACAAAAATTACAAATGACAGCCACACCATCGATCATCAATCACTGCGATTGTCGGTGGCTGATGCTGCCGACGACGCTCAGTGGCGTAGTGGCCATGGCTCTGTGGCTTTCGAGCCGAGAGGTCTGGGGTTCACATCCCGGCCCTGCCACTATTCTACTCGGTAGCAACCTTGGGCAAGTTGTTTAACTCACATTGCCTCCCCAGTCTTCTCAGCTCCAAGAAACTGGGGTATGCCCACAAAAGCGAGTATTTTCCGACTGGACCGATGTAACGGCTTAACTGATTGAGTGTGTACGTTAGATTAAGCTAAATGCGGTATAGCTAATAGCTTTCGAACGTACTATAAAATAATCTCAATTTGCATTTTTGAGGACTTGGGTCTTGTCTGTGTCGAGTTGCAGCCGGTTTGATCTTCACCAAGATGCCACGTTACAGGCGCACGCTAACACTTGAGGTGATAGCGTATCCATGCCAGCTGGCGGACATGAGCCGTGTATACAGTGTGAGTCAAAAAAATACCCCCGGGGTTTTCTGACATTTTTCCCAAACGGTTGGGAATTTTTAATAAATTTTTTATGCACCTATTACACGTTCATATCTACGCTAGACTGCAATTTTTATTCAGTTACCTCTAATTTTGACGAAGTTATGCCATACAAAGCGAGACCACCCGTCGAATTTTTGACATTTCACTAGAACTTAACTTGTAAGTTTGCTTACTGAACAAATGACGTCACTGTTGACGTTATGTCATATCCAGCATGTTTGTTGACATTATAAAAACAGCAGATCTGGGATGACTTGCCACAAATAACGATCAACAAAGCTATCAACGACTTTCGCAAACGCCTGAGCGCGTGCGTTTCGGCCGATGATGGACATTTTGAGCATATTACGTGAACTAGATAGTCGCGCTTAATATGGCATAACTTCGTTAAAGTTTGAGATAACTGAATAAAAATTTGTAATCTAACGTAGATAGGAACGTGTAATAGGCGTGTAAAAAAATTGATTTAAAATTCTGAACCGTTTGTCAAAAAATGTCAGACAACCGCATGCAGCAGGGGGGGGGGTGACTCACACTGTAGACTTGTGTATCATCAGCATATAGATGTGGAGTCAGACCATTAGACCAGAGCATGATAAGATCTGCCGTGTACAACAGAAACAGGATATGGGTCCTATGACGGACCCCTCCGCAGATCACCTGAATGACAGACGAGTGGCGTGCATATAGGTGCCGACCAGACAGGTACGACTGAAACAACCGATACACATTGTCAGTGATACCAAACGTTGTCTGCAGGCGCTGGAGCAAAATTAAATGATCGACAGTGTCGAAAGCTGCTGGCATATCCAAGAGGATCAGTAACAGCTGAGTCACAACCGTCGATAGCTTGCAAAATGTCCGACAGCACACGCAGGACTGCAGTTTCAGTCGAATGTGCAGGATGGCGTTAGATTATGGTTTCGAGGTCTCAATTTGTACTGTAGTCTTTTAAGTTTCAAGTGATCGAAGAAAGAACCAAGACGTCCCGACACAGAGACAGGATGGGAGCGGATCCACGTCTTCGCAGGGGAATACGTGGTCGTTTTTCCAGTCAGCGCCGTAATAACCGAGAAACTCGCCGCACGTCGGTCGTCTGAATTTATTAGTAGGCCACGCAGTCGCGACCGGGCCGGACGGCGGTCAAGCTTGATAGCGGCAGGGATTTAGGTCCCGTTAGTCGTGCAGCAATTAACGTTACTATTTTTGTCCTTGTCAATTTATCAACCACTAAAGACAGTATCCCTTACCCAATTTTGAAACTACCAATAATTAAAAAAGCCGCCCCGGCCGTACGCGCCGGCACGATTGCTTGCTCTCGATCGGTTGTAGGACATATGATTGACAGACATGACAGAACAATAGCAGATTTTAGCGACACAGAACTGGACGCAAATTAAAGATAGATGCAAAAACCAGTACACAAATAATTCATTGACGTGAAATTTTGTCATAGTTTTTTTTTCACGCCGCTAAAAAAATCATTTTTGACCTTTGATGACGTTTCCCCCTGTTTGGTCCGCAATTGTGCCCTCTGATTCTCTATGTTCGAAACTCCACAAGGATTACACGCGCGGCTACTCGTAGTTTGCTCCGAGTATGTCGTGCTTGCACCTGCCCAGTCGGTCGGTCGCTAGTCTGTCTAATCTTCATTGGACCGTCGCACGTCAGTCTCCGGGGAACGCGAGCTCGAATTGCTTTCGTGTTCGCTTGTTCTGAAATAATTGACGTTTTGCTCGCAGTTAAGCTACGGTCGCAAATACTATACGAGAGTCGTACACAATACGAGCTTGTACGACAATCGTACGATTGTCATAATTAGCATGTTCAGTTGTTCACTCGAGCATCCTAATGTGAAGTAACGCGTTACACGAGCTGTGTGTTTTTGCAGCGCTGTCGTGGCATAGATAACCAGAAGACCAATGCTTAATAACGATGTTTGAATTAGTTCCCCTTAATGACTGTGCAGAAATGAGCTTATAGAATGTTAGCTAACGGAAACTAGTCAGGGTTTTATCCACTGACGGCACAGACGTAAGCCTACAACGCAGGCCCGTAGCGAGGGGGTTCGACTAACCGTATACATCGCCGCTTGGATGCTGGCCAATCGTCTGCAGTTAAATACCGGTGCGCGACTTCTCGTCGTCGTCATCAGCTGCCCACTTCAGCTCTCAGGATCGGGTCCGACCTCGTCAAGCCGTCGGCCTCAGTCAGAGATCTCGGAATCTA
>Ga0056114_1000675_pt1 | contig 12925 bp, 8 predicted proteins | sample WorMetHERISLAND1_FD_77005 | JGI IMG/M metagenome (GOLD analysis project Ga0056114, IMG submission 77005) | Marine gutless worms symbiont microbial communities from Max Planck institute for Marine Microbiology, Germany - Olavius loisae HERON... ...
CTACTGTTGCCATATGGGTACAGCTATAAAGCATCCTGTGCCAGACCGGGTTAAGCCGTCATTTGTAATTTTTGACATCCGGGCACTCTGACACTCAGTCCTGAGCGTCAGAGTGCCTGGATGTCAAAAATTACAAATGACAGCTTAACCCGGTCTGGCACAGGATGCTTTATAGCTGTACCCATATGGCAACAGTAGGCTTTAAAGGGTTAATGTTATACTGAGAAATCTTCTTCTTCTTCTTTTCTGGCAAACACCACTAGGAGTGTGTAGCGCTAAACGTAGACATCAGCCACCAGAGTGGACGATTCTGAGCCACGTCGATTGCTACTTGTTGCATACTAATCCATAGCAGTGGCATCTTACCGTAGCAACGATTCTGCTGAATAGATTTAGTAAACCAAAACAACTAGCGGCATGCTGGTGTTTTAGATGTAATTTAGTACACGTGAAAGGTTAACGAGTGTAGAACCAGCAAAACCTAACACAACACCTTCTTTATCTTCACAGAACAGATTCAATGTAGTGATTTGATTTGTTAAATAAGTAAACCCGTGCTAGTTGTACTTAAATTGCATATTCTTCAAATGAACTGGATTAATGTATGAACCACTTCGGTTATGTCTGGTGTTAACAGTTCCTCCTAATAAAACTACATAAAATATAGTGTTCATAAATCCGAGCACACTATAAAATATTCAGTGAGAATTTATCTGAAATTTACCTTCTACTTATGTTTTATGCCAGTTTTTTGGTGAAATATTTCGACCTTGCAATGAAGTTAGTACAGAACTATTGTAGTAGATGGCGCTGATGTTTGTTTCTGCCTTGTCACTGTAAATATCGGTCTTGGCTCCAGAAATGGTTGGTTGGTTGGCACCAGAAAGAGTTAAACTGCACAAACGTTTGTCACATGACATCCAGTGTTTAGTGCCGTTCTTGAAAATGGTCGTGAAGCCGTTGTACATATTGTCTCGCAGTGCTGGTGTTTGCTTGAGTGATGATGGACCGTTCTGTGCAGGCTTGATGATAGGCTGGATGATATCGACAAGTCATCGTCTGGTTTGGACGAGCAAGTTTCCGCGGGACACCCTGAGTCTCCGTCTGTAGTAAGTGATACATTATGCTATGCTGGTTCCAGTGTTGTACTTTTCATTGAAATAGATGCTTGTTACGGCTCTTGCCACATCACATGGTGTCTCTGTTAGGAAATGTTTGGATTTTTCTGCAATGGTTTTTACCCTGCCCTCTGTGGGAGCCATCCCCTAGTAACCCCATAGTATTATTGTAGACTAGGGGATTGTATGTGTGTCTCTTTGTTGTTTTGCTGTATTTTGTATTGTTTGCTTTTTCTGGGTTTACTTTACTTTTGTAGCGTCTTTTCATTCAGTACTTTGATACTGTTGGTTGGGTCTTTTGACCTGTAAAACTGTCTCCCAGATAACCTATACTGTGTTGGTGGAGACGTTAAACCCTGCTCAATCAATCTGCAATGGTTTTTTTGCATGTTAGAAAGGCCTTCAACATTGCTGGGACATTGTAATAGGCAGGCAGATGAGTCCCCGCACATTCTGCAATAAAACAGAAATAAATTTTTGTCTTGTTTCAGCCGACTGCCTGCAGCATTTCAGTTTGTCTTTCAGACGCCCGTCGCACATTCTGAAATAAAACTTGAACAGAACACCGAAACAGCCTGGAACAGTTTTAGGCTTGTTTCCGCCTCATTAGCATATTTTTCAACATGCAAATAAATATGCAAATTAGGCCGAAACAAACCAAAAACTGTTTGTTTTATGCTGTTTCAGTGTTTTGTTTCAGTTTTATTTCACTATGTGCAACGGGCTCAAGTTACTTTGGTATAAGGCTGTTATGACATTATAGCTGCTGATTTAACTGGCTACAGAAAAGCTTCTATGCATCTGTTGATTGATTACAATTTCAGAAAGTCCCTAGTAGTCAGACTGTGCCGCGGTGTGTAGAAACTGGCCGAGAGCTGGACTGATGAGTTTACTCGACTTGAACATGAGGCAGATTTCTGGGACAAGTTACAGAAACAGTGGGACGACCTTACCGGGTCAGTTGTCGTCTGTTTATTGTAGCGGATACAAATTGTTGGAAACTGCTAATATGAACAAGAGCCGCGCTGCTGCAAGGAATCTGCCCGATGAAGCATGTTTTTGCCTACACCCGTTAACTCTCCGATTGTTGTTTACATTCCACGTTAAACTCTCGTATTGTATATTATTATATGACTGCAATGCGTATAAGCAGATCTGAATGTGAAACTGTAAATAAGTAACAACATGATGCCATGTGTTGTCTACCCCACACCTATTCCGTCCAAAATTTTGATGTTCCTTTTTGAGCAGATCTGTGAAGTTAGAGAAGAAAGCCTAGGCTAATAAGCCGTGAAATTATTTTTGAAGTATTCCAACCTGTGACCAGAATACTTAAGTGTCATGGACAGCCAGATAGACGAATTGCCATAGCAATACCGCTCTCTGTGTTACATGATTAACATCGTGCGGTAAAAATGACGTGAACTGTGGTTAATTAGTTGGGTCTTTTGACCTGTAAAACCGTCTCCATATAACCTATACTGTGTTGGCGGGGACGTAAAACACTGCTCAGTTCAATCCAATCCAATGGTTAATTTTATATATTTTTATTCCACTGTGGAAGTCTTGGTTTCAGCATTCTTACGTATGTTTAATACGTTGCTGAAATATGCATGACAAGAATTCTGACTGTATAGCGTGAATCAAAAAATTTTATTGCTGCCGATGTTTTCTGAATATTTTCACGATGACTGATTATTTTATGTTCGTATCTACATGGTGTTACAAAAATTTATTCAATTGTTTCGAAATTGGACATACATACCGGTAGCTATGCCATATTGTGATGGACTATGCGGTGAATTTTGCATTCTACTTTGCATCTATGAACTTTTACTGTTTGATGATAGACAAAGGGTTAAAACAGACAGAAACAACAGAGTTCATTTAAGGAATACTTAATAGATGAAGTTCATATCATACGGTTACAGTGTCCGCCACCAGCCGAAAGACATGCATTCAGGCTTGATCTACTTCAGGCATGTTGTTAGCTTCGGGCTGGTTTGGGTGAAACACGTGAAATGTTTGAAACATTCCTCGCCACTCTCAATAGTCCAGTCAGTTGTGGGTTGAGGCCTGGCGAACTTGGAGGTAATTCATAGTATTGCATAAGAGAAATTCACTGGCTGGTTGCACATGTTTATGACATTACTGCGTCCAGTTTCAATATAACTGGGTAAAATTTCATCGTATTGTATACATATGAACACGAAAGCGGTGTGTAAAATTTGGTGTAGAAATTCTTGGCCGTTGTTGAAAAAGCTTAGAAAAACTTCAGAGCTGAGTAAAATTTTTCTGACATACACTAAATGTCATTTCTCTGCCTGCATGTCTGCTTCGTTGACGATTGTACTGTTCACTGAGTTGACTCCGGCCTTTCACTTGCATCTGAGAATGAACTGATTTTACTTACTTACTTTAATTTCAGGCTGGACTCGGATTATTATCATCCGTGGATGACTGAGTTTACTGATATTCAAAGCGATTTTTACAAGGTGAGCAATGCTACTGTTAAGTCAGTCAGTTTAATATTGCAGAGATGTTGTAAAACGTTTGTTCCGCGTTCTTAATATTATATGTTACTAATAAACGATTTTCATTTGTTTTCAGTAGAATAGTGACAAGAACTCAAGACTCGGCTTGTGGATCGGAGTTTTGATGTTCCTCATCCACAGCTCCGGAGCACTTTACCAAGTGCCACAATGACAATGAACTGGCTCATTGAAACGACTGCTGAAGACGTACTTGTTTATTGGTCACTGATTTGGTGGCACTCTGCCTCGTGTGGGCTCGGGAGCATTGTAGAATAAGCCCATCTCATTTCCTGGCCGAGTGTCGTAAAAGGTGACTAAACCAGGCTAGTTTTGTTCTGCTGTGTTTTGCATTGTTTGCTTCTTTGGGGTTGCGTTTAGTTTGTGTATTGTCTGTATTTTTAATGTGTCTGTTATCCTGTATTTTCCAGCGTGAACCATTGTGAATGGCACTGTATAGCCTAATTGTACTGATGTGCCATTAAGAATCTTCTCACTCACTCGGTCTGGCAGCGCATTGGAATGTGTGTTTGTAAATGTCATCTACTGACCTGCTCAGTTACATGCTCTGCCGTTGAGCACGAGAAGCTATAGCCAGTGGCCAGTAAACTATTGCCATTGTTCAGCCTTTCTGGATTTGACACCTTGCCTAGGAGCAAGCTTTATTCAGTGCTCAAGAAAAGTCACATCTTTTAACCCTTTGACACCCACTGTTGCCATATAGGTACAGCTGTAAAGCATCCTGTACCAGACTGGGTTAAGCCGTCAATTGTAATTTTTGACATTTGGGCACTCTAGACGCTCAGCCCTGAGCGTCAGAGTGCCCAGATGTCAAAAATTACAAATGACGGCTTAACCCAGTCTGGTACAGGATGCCTTATAGCTGTACCCATATGGCAACAGTGGGTGTCAAAGGGTTAAGCAGACATGTCCCAGCCTTCTGGCTTGAGAGAGTGAGTGTGGAAATACTGTTGGCATATTAACACTGTTTATGTTCATGCAACAATAGTTGTTGTGCAGGAGTACAAATTTGAAGATGACAATCCGCTGCGGAATCATCCGGATCCATTCGCCGAAGGTTTGGAAAGACTGCGGAAAGGCGACATATCCAATGCAGTGTTATTGTTTGAGGCCGCCGTTCAGAAAGACCCAAACCATGCTGAGGTAACGACTATACTTTTAAGCCTTTACGTTTCTCCGACCGTTAGTTTTGCGATTTGCAAATTTATTTTTCGCTGCTTCTACTTTCGTGACCAAGAGGGATACACACTAGATTGATGATCTCAACCAGTGATGTCTGTGAAATCTGTTAGGAATCAAATGTTAGCACCACGTGCAGCCATTCTGTTAGTGAGCTGTCGTGATTACTTACAGTGACCCATAGTCACTTGCTCACAGTTTTATGGACTGTTTTGAGCGCTGAGTCCTAGATTCAGCTGACCACACTCAGCTTTTCAGTCCTCATTAAACTGTCTTATCATAGCATATCGTGCCAGTATGAACAGTGCCATACAGTTGACTGGCTCTATTATGAGTAAGTAGTTCGTAAGTAAAACGTACATTTGTATAGCGCATAATCGCCAAAGCCCCTAAGGTGCTGTATGCAGTTTCTCTGAGAGAAAGAAAGTCTTCAGAGAATGACCAAAGCTAGTAGTGTTGTGGCTGTCACTGCGAAAGCTAAGTGTTACTATCTGTAACAAATAATCTTGTATGTACTGAATACGTTTGTAACACACAACAAATTGTTGTTGTTGGCGTCGTGTCGCTACAGGCTTGGCAGTATCTCGGCATGACGCAGGCTGACAATGAGCAGGAATCAGCAGCCATTGCCGCACTTCGCAAGTAAGTTTGCTTTGTTGAGACGAGCTACGTTATCAACTGTGTCTTGTGGTGATATGTGAGCCTTGTCGGTCACTGGTGTTTGACCAATGATGTCTGTAGTATATGTTGCTTCACTTACAGTATGTGAATGCTTGGAGTAACAGTATGGCTTCTAAGGTCATCAGTCAGCCAGTCAGACTGATCTCAAGGTTTACTGTATTTAATAGTCCAGTGTGGGGCTGGGAGCTGTAGGATAGACCCGATTCATGTCCTAGCTGAGTGGTATTAAAGGCCTCTAAACCAGGCTTTTGTTTCGTTTGCTTTGGTTTATCCGTATGTTATTAGTGTTCTTGCATGGTTGTTTAGGTTTTGTATTGTTATCGTTTGTATTGTTGCACCAGTCGAGAGATTGTCGCTAACCTATACGTAATGTGTTGAGAGGGATGTCATAATTCCACTCAGATCAGCTGATTTGCTGTCGACTAGGGTAGATGAAGAACTGTTATTGTTTTCAGTGTGATGACTTTGTGGCATGATTGCGGCAGCTGACATCTGTGTTATCATTAGTGAAATAACTGAAATTATTGTTTTTTTTTACACTGTTGTGGGGTATTGGTTTTATTTGTTGCCGGCACTACCGACACTAGATGGTGTGGTGTCCATCTGGATATTATGCCGTACACAGTAGATGTTGTAGCTGAGTGGTTGACAAAATATCTGGCAGTTTCTGGGATTTTTATTTCTATAGATGTGTAGGAGTATGAGATTGACAATGGCAACTGCTACAGAATCGGTTACATTTTACAAATTGGCTCAAGCTGGGCTCCATGTGACATTAAAATACATGCTTGATTCTGTTGTCTGAATGTGTAACCGTGAAACTGTTACTTCACTATGTTGTTTACAGTTATAACGTAGTTCCTCATGGTGACATCTCGCATCCACAATTATATGTTCTACAACAGTGCATATGTTTTCCTCACTTTTACCTACCGATTCACCTTGAGAAATGGTAATATATCGAGCAATTACAACTGCAACTGATAACTTAAGGGTATTTTTGCTTACATAGTTGGGAAGTCCGCAATGTGACTTTCTGAACATCCAAAGTACAACCCTGGCTGACATGAGACAAATTGTGGACTGTGAGAGAGTTGACTAAGCTATTAGTTAGAGTGTTTCAAAGTGTTGACTGTTGTGGCAGGTGTATCGAGTTAGCGCCATCAAATACAGCGGCGTTGATGTCACTGGCCGTGAGCTATACAAACGAGTCATTACGTCAGCAAGCCTGTGAGACGCTCTATCAGTGGCTGATACACAGTCCACGATACAGTCATCTGGTTCCACACAGTGTGAACAGCAGCCAGTCACTCCTGTATGTTGGACGTTGTAATGATAGCGTCTGTTATTGTCACTTCAGATTCAGCTCAGTATACACTGTGTTCAGAAAAAAACACCAACTCACATTTTCTTTCATATCTCTATAAATTATTTGTGGATTTAAACAAAAATTGCAGTGAATATACCCAAGGATTGATAGATTCTGTCAATGTAAAAATTAGATATTCATTGCGATCGGTGACGTAATTATGACGTCACATTTGTCTGGCTAAAATTGGAGCGAGTTTACACCACGCAATAAGCCGTGATCCAAAGGATTACATTTTTTTTGCGAGTACAGGGTACTTGCTGGTGCACAGACGCGGTTATATCGTGTATTATGTGGTGGAATTTAAGATAATAATTTTAACATTAAACAAATTTTCATTCATAAACCGGATTAAGCTCGATCACCACTGACGCGAGATAGCGTTACAGCAACTGAATGTCGTGGATGACTCATGTGAATCCACACTTGTGTTAAAGAGAAAGGCGGATATTTTGAGCATAAGTTATGATATTTCAATTCATCAGAAACACAGTAATATTCTTGTTGACGTATGTTAAATAGCTGATGATTATTATTAATTATCAGTCGTCGAATTATGCTGTGAATAGGCTGTGTTCTGTCTGGAGGTCGTTATTTATAAACGTTTACAAATGTGACGTCATAATGACGTCATCGGCCGCAATGAATATCTAATTTCTACATTGTAAGAATCTACCGTTCCTTAGGTATATTCACTGCAATTTTTGTTTAAATCTACACATCACTTATGGAGATATGAAAGAAAATGTGAGTGGGTGTTTTTTTCTGAACACAGTGTAGTTATCGGAGATTTGGGGGGTACCGTGGTGGCAGCCCCACCGCCGTTCAGGCCTAGCGACCCTGCCCTCTGTGGGAGCCGTCCCCTAGTCACCCCGTAATTATTATTGTAGACTAGGGGACTTGTTGTGTTTTGTGTTCATGTCTGCTTATTGTATGTTTGATTTGTCTGTATACTGTATGTTCCTTCAGTGCTTTGATACTGTTGGTTGGGTCTTTGACCTGTAAAGACCGTCTCCCATATAACCTCTACTGTGTTGGCCACCAGAAAACTGTCTACGACTGAAGATAGTTGGAATTTAGTTGATAGTTAGTTAGTTAGTTGGAAGCAGTGTTGTGATTCGAGACCAAGACTCATGACTCGAGAGTACTCGAATTCATTACGTGCGACAGCCTATATGCTATAGCGTGTATACTGTATATGCTATCGCCCGTCCGTCTGTCTGTCCGTCCTTCAGATGGGTGGGTCATAGAAAAACAGTTGAAGTTAGGATTATGAAATTTTCACCATATGGTGGCCCCATCCCTCTAGTTTTTGCGGGTTAAGTTTCATCCAGAAATTCTAAGCGGTTCCCCCGAGCGGCAGCATCAAACAAGGGAGGGGTGGGTAAAATCAGCAGTTTTCTATCTATAATCGTGAATATGTCGAAAACGGTAGCAGATATGGCTAAAGTTACAATTAATGACTAATAGGAAGTCACATATGGGCTTTCCTTTAATACCAAGATCGATGACCTTTGATGACCTTGAACTGCTGTAAGGTCAAATTCTCTTGGAATTTTGCGGCATTTCTCGTGTTTCGGAGGCAATAACAGCTAAACGAATGAAGACAGATCCACATTGTCAGCGACAGAATTGTAGCCCACTAAATGTACTTTTCAGTGATGTATAGATTGCGTTGATATCGCAAGGCGTTCCTCAGCTAGGGGGCGTCAAACAACGGTGAGATGGCAAAAACAAGTCTTTATACACACACTGCTGTCACGCGCTTACCTGACATTAGCTAGGCTTTCTTGTTTTACTAAGGTCTTGGTTTCGAGGCCTTGGTGCCAAGGTCTCAATCTCGGTATTGAGAGCTGAGTGGCATTCACAGCAGGATGCAGCAGACTATGTGAATGTAGTGAGTACTAGAAAAACTGGACACGCATTAAGACTAGTGGGCTGTGAGAGTATGGACATGGACAACAGTTTGAACATTTCGTTGGCTCTTTCAAAAACTGTTCTGCTTTATTGGTTTCTAGTTCGCGTTTTTCCCGACTGTCAAATAATGCTACAAGTGCCAAGGTCTTGGTCTCGAGACCTGAGTGCTAAGGTCTTGGTCTTGGTCTCGAGTTTTCTTAAATTTAAAAAGGTCTTGACAACAACACTGGTTGAAAGTTAGTTGGAAGATAGTTGCAGGGGTGTAGTGGTGCCGGAATGCGGTGGAGCGCTGTTCCAGCAAATATTTTTATATTTTTGAGCCACCGCGGTGCTCCGATAAATGTTACTTATCACACAGTCGGAATGCCAATACTGCAGCATTCCGGCAAATACCTTATGCACGAAATTTTGTCATCTAGTTCTCAGGAAAATCATGGAAATTGTTGCCACCAGATGTCAGATTTTAAGGCAAAAAAGCACCAAATTCGATTTCCGCTGGGCTTACAGCACTCCCACAGGCCCCCTAGCTGAATTTAAGGGGTCTACTTCTAAGGGAGTTAGGGAAAGGAAAGGGAGGGGTGATGGGAAAGGGAAGGGAGGAATGGGAAGAGGAGGGAAAGGGGTGAGGGAGAGGGAAGAGGGCAGGGGAAAGGGAAGTGCAGGAGGAGCGTTCTGGCAAATAAAAATTTACGACTACACCCATGGATAGTTACACATGACAGGAACAGAAAATGAGAGACTTCTGTGTGCTGGTGGTTGTTGTGTGGAACACAATCAGTTCAGCTCAGTCAGCTGAGAACAGGCTGGAGTGCAGAAATCATTAGCTGATTAATAGATTACACAATAATTTAATACACCTGAATGCAGTCATCATTGTTAGCTGTTAATAGATTGGAGAGTAATTTTAGACATTTTCTAGGCAGTAGAATTGCCAGTTGTCAATCAGTGGCTGTTGATGAAAGAACATGGTAGGGGACTGGAACTTGAGCCATCATTTGTTAGAATCGATCAAGTAATTTTTGCTCTAGGTCATGGCAAGAAAGAACGAAGGGACAAAACGTATAAAAAGTCGCAAAAACGTTATATTTCACGTATTTGTGGGAAAGTCCACCGTAACCAACTGTAACCAAATTTTACAGAATTAGTGGGTAACCGACATAATCACTTGTGCCAGTTTTGGTGTTGAAAAACTGAGGGGATCAGATTTCACGAGGGTTCGAGTTTTGGTCTTTGCCATTGAAATGACTGGTCACCCTTACAGCAGATTGCACTACCATGCAAACTGCGATTAGATGTCTAAAAAAATGCAAAATCGTGAATTTTTTACTGGTAGCAAAATATGACTGCCTTACAGTAAATACTGTTTGAAATTCAGAACTAAAGTAAGTAAGTAAGTAAGTAAGTAAAGTGTAAATTTATATAGCATTCTCATAAAAAATCCTTAATGCGCTGAGTACGTCTCTCATAAAGCACTTGCTATGAGAACGCAACAACAATTATCGCAAAATGAAAATTAGTGGATTATATTTGATAACTTACCTGTTCCCTATGCTTTTCGCCATAGATTGGCTTGTAGTTGTTCAGAATAGCAACAGCTGCCTTTTGCTGTAAAACCAGAAATTTTCACCTGGTGGCCTTTATTTCGCGAACTTCGCGACCTCAGCAAATTCGCGAAAGTAAGAGGTTGCGACGCATATTTGAACAGTAATCGCTTGCTTAGTAATCTCTAATAGAACTAGTAGTTCAGCGAGCAAAATATGCTAAAAGGGTGCCAAAATAGTTTCATAGCTCTAATCACCAAAATTAAGGGCAACCAGAATTAAGTGTTTTACAGTATAGTTGATGTGTTGTAGTGACAGCCCCACACTACATAACGAGGTGAAGGACATGTATATAGCAGCAGTCAAGGCCAGTCCACAAGATGTTGACGCCGACGTACAGGTCAGTAAGGTGACTTAGGCCGCGTTCACACTGACACAAGAGTGAGTCCAGGTAGTTTGCATGCAGCAGCCGTTCACAATAATACCGGTTCTGTATGAGTACGAGTTACCTTGAAATACGAGCAATTTTTGTCTAAGGTCCTCTTTTTCGCCACGAAAACAGCGAAAACGGACGCCAGAAAGTTTTCATGTCAGTAATTACGGCATTATTATGGCACAAGTAACATAATGTTCACATAACATAACACCGTTTACAATACAGTGCAACCTTTGCTAAGCCGTGCAGACAAACCTGTTATACTTGGACTCACGTCAGTGTGAATACAGCCTTAACTATGTTTTTTGCCTCTAATGCTAAAACTGCTGACATCCAGGGGTATTTGTTTCTGTTTTGGCGTCATTGAGTAATGGAGATATTAGCCAGCTAGGCTTTCATTTCTGCGAGATACCAGTACCTCTTGACTTGGAGGACACTGTTTTGGCTGCTCTGAGAATCCAACTAGACCCTCTCTGTAAGACTCATATGCTATTGTGCCTTACCAAACTTTGATGCTGAGGCGAAGCAGGCTCTTAATGTAACCTGGCCGTACCATTAGTGTCCAAGGCTGGGCCTCAGAAACTGCCAGTATACATGACTGTCAAATTACTGTGTATGGCCAAGTGACATCAAATGACTCGAATAATATTTCGAATTCTATTGACACAAATTTGGAAGGTAAAAACACTTCATACCACTTTGCTAGATATTGTTACACTACAGATATAAATGAAGATCTTATTTGTCACAGAGACTTATGATGTCTTGTTTGCACCAAACCGAGAATAAATGACAAATTTATGTCATATGTTGAAATCATGTGCGCAAAGCGATTGTTCATCATACGGACTCGTAGTCAGTCATGACACTTCACTAAGCCATCGTCAGCTGTTCTCAATGTTTACAGCGTGTTACTGTTAACTATTCTTGCGCTTGTTTCAGACCGGCCTCGGCGTGCTGTTCAATTTGTCAGTCGAGTACAACAAGGCCGTAGACTGTTTCACCGCTGCGTTACAAGTTCGACCAGATGTCAGTTTTACCCACAGTTGATCTTAACAATTAAGTCTACTTGTAATGTTCTAAACGTGATTATGATTGAGCAGTAACAGTTTGGTGCAGTAGTGATGGTGAACTTTGCTGCAGTGACCTTCAGGAATTAAGACAAAAGTTAGTAATTTGGAGTTAAGCCATACGGTGACTGAGGACCGAGGAAACACTTGTTAAAACTGGATAGTGGACAAACTTAGCCGTGACTCGGGCGAGAACCAGAGATGCATTTGATTTCTTTAACCCTCTTCAACTCCCACTTAAAGCCAAAGTGACTTTGAGGCTTTTCGTAATTGTTCATAAATTGTTATCGTTGTGTACCGTGCTGGCTGCGGCTCTGATTATAGGATTCGTTGCTGTGGAACAAGCTCGGTGCGACGCTGGCCAATGGGAAGAGAAGTGAGGAAGCCGTGAGTGCTTACCATCGTGCCTTGTCACTGTCGCCCGGCTACATACGCACGCGATACAACCTCGGCATTGCCTGTACCAACCTCGGAGCACACAGGTCTGTTCAGCTCATTTACTAATACTGGCTTAATCTGTCACACATGGAACGATCCAGATGGCCTGTTAAACTGCTAAATACTCTAAAACACTAATTTTTCGCGTGCATCTAATTTACGTGAATTTCGCGAGTAGCATAAAATTGCGAAATTAAATACCTTCGAAAATTTGGATTTCCAATTACTAAATTTCATCTGCAGTCCCGGCAGTCGTTAATGTAACTGGTCACTGTCTTCTTACTGCCTTACAAGAAGTCTACACCGTGTCCAGGAAAAAACGGCCCCCCTAAACAAAATGTTGTAAAATGCACGATATATAACACGATCCAATGACACTTACAAAGCATAATCTAACACTCATTTAGGCACTGTGTATAAAATTTCAATGAACTGCGTTTCCTGTGTTGTGATATTTTTTTATCTTTAAGAACTAACACTGAAAACGCAAGTTTCCAACACAATGAACACCGTTGGTATCAATTCAAACGCTTTGTTTGGAAATTCAGCTAATAACTTCCTTGAACCTTTCTCTTGATGCAAAACTTTTATCAACATTCGATCTTCTCTGCTGATTAGGCTACC
>Ga0056114_1000676_pt1 | contig 12924 bp, 8 predicted proteins | sample WorMetHERISLAND1_FD_77005 | JGI IMG/M metagenome (GOLD analysis project Ga0056114, IMG submission 77005) | Marine gutless worms symbiont microbial communities from Max Planck institute for Marine Microbiology, Germany - Olavius loisae HERON... ...
CTATTGGTATGTTTTGTCTGACATTCGTTCACTGCATCTAATTATTTGTACTATTTACTCTTTATTTCTCTTTTTAATTACTATGTTGTTGCTATCACTTCGTGATGAATAAAAGATTATCAATATCTCGAAAACGGTATCAGATACGGCTAAAGTTACAATTAATGACTAATAAGAAGTCACTTATGGGCTTTCCATTGACACCAAGATTGATGACCTTGGATGACCTTGAACTGCTGTAAGATCAAATTCTCTTGGAACTTCGCGAATAACAGCTAAACGAATGAAGATAGACCCATATTGTCAGCGACGGAATTGTAGCTGACTAAATGTACTTTTCAGCGATGTATAGATTGCGTTGATATCGCAAGGCGTTCCTCAGCTAGGAGGCGTCAAACAACGTTGAGATGGCAAAAACAAGTCTTCATATACACACGGGTGTCGCGCGCTTAACTGGCGTTAGCTATTTTCTTGTTATTATACTGATCAAAGACAACAGCAAGCACAAAGCTCTTCGCCATGTTATAACGTGACGTATACAGCTGAGCCAGGACGATGGACTGAATGATGCAAATACGTCTGGCGATGTGCAGGAGGAAACAGGCGTGCGTGGACCTAACGGCTACCGCAAACCAGTGAGACGTGGCGGCCCCGCTTTGATTGGGAAAAAAACATCAACGACCAACGCCCATGACGACTACGTGGTGAAACCGGTAAGTCGGGTGTAATAACATGTTTTACATTTATTTACACTTTATAATTTGGCAACCAGATGTTTTAAAGTAAAGTAAGTAAAGTATACGTCGATTTGTAAGCGCATATACGTTAACAAACAAACCTCTAATGCGCTCGTGACTCACTTGCCATATGGGATCACAGTCACAGTGTTACCTGCCACCCAACAGAGGTGATTCTTACGCCTTTACTCCGGCATATCGTCCCCGGAAGGATGAAAGGCTGAGTTGACTAGGTGGCTGGTTATACCAAGATGGTTTACCCACAGACGGTCACCCATCCAAGTATTAACCGGGCCCGACGTAGAGTAACTACGTGGATTGAGTCCAACGCGCTACCACTAAGCCAGGCCACCATCAGTCTAGTCCACTCTAATGAGCTAATGACACGGAAGTACAGCTCGTCTGTAATTTGTAAGAAGTGAGTGAGCGGAGTCAGTGACTGATTCAATACTCGACATAGGTCACCCAGTCAGCGACCACGCACACTAGCAGAAGACTAGCGAAGGGGGCATGAGGCGGGGGAGGGTCAGAGGCACTATGTTCCCAGGAAACTACTGTGAAGCTGGGTGCGCACTAGCCGCGTCCGGCCCGCTGCACGGATAGTGCGCACCGAGCTTGAGCGTCGTAGGCCTACATGAACTGGCTCACCAATACCCTTACAGAATGTTCAAAACATTCTTCTGGTGCAAAGAGAGAAAATCGCCTAATTCCTCTGCTTCCCTCCACCCAACACACAACAAGTTTATTTAACCAGCGAGTAATTGTAAGTAGGGGGTAAATCTATACATATTCAGCCTGCCTGTAGTAGCCATGGATACTGTACGATACTGTCAGTCACTGATAGTGACTGGCGTGCGTGTGGTACATAGCTGAACATGCGCCAGTCGAAGGTGGCGAGGTCGTTCGAGGCTCAGCGCAGGAACCAGGAGACGGATGATGATGACAGCGAGGTTGTGACTGAGAGACAGGATGAAAACGAGGCTGTGATGATGAGAACGAGGCTGTGACTGAGAGACATGGCCAGAGTCAGCGTCGTGGACCACGTGACCACACCGAACCACCACGCACAAACCCCGCACGATTCAATGTATGACCACTCGCCATTTGCTTACTTACTATAGGCCTACTCGACTTGTGTGTGCCGTGCGTGGTGTAACACGTCTCGTGACACATTTAGTCAGTGTTGGAATTTACTGAAAAGAACTGGGGGGTCAGCTGCCGAACTGTTTGAAATTTTGCCCAGGGATTGAAGTTTAAGGCCGATTTTCACTCAAAAATGAGCGTCCTTTGACATGGAGTGGGGGGGGGGGTTCAACCCCCAACCCAACCCTCCCGACAATTCCAACCCTGCGTTTAGCCGTTTTGATACAATGAGAACGCGTGACAGACAGACGGACGGACAGACTACGAATCCGGCTACGGTAGCCGCTTTGCTGGCTCAAGCCCTGTACCTTATAGTCGACTGGATCTGGACTCTTCAGCGACCACTGCAATGGCCTACACGTTAGATTTCTCGTATGAGCGGCGACACTGTGGTTAAGACCGACGTTTTCGTTTTCCCGTTGATCTGACGCGGTGTATGGCGTACTGCGTGCAGGGCGGCGGATCGTACGGATCGCAGAAGAAATTCGCCGACAAGACGAGCCCGCGACAAGGCGACAGCGACGACGACGTCCAGACCGATCGACGTCGAATGCCTGCTGGACAGGCTCAGCGATCCAGACAACGCGTCATCGAGGAGGATGTCAGCGAGGTTGAAGAGCGGGGTCGAGTGAGCAACAGGAACGGAGTGGTACAGAGAAAGAACGACAGGAACAAACCGTCACCTCGCACGGACACTCCGGACGACTATCAGAGAGGTCTATATAACAGTATATTAAATAGATTAAAGAAGTATTATTATTGCTATAACAATAGCACGCTCTGGCGGCTCTGCGTAGCTTTGATTAAAGAAGTTATTACCAGGGTCATCCCCATGATAAGTTACACAATGGCCTCATTCCATCAGTTTTTGGACGTTAAATTTTAAAAAATGAATTTTGGTCAAATCATTTCTATCATTATAGTCACTATCTGATTATGTGTAGCAAATTTAAGCGGATTATTTTTCACTGAGATGTATGCCGACATAACGATTTTCATATTAGCGTCCGTCCGCCATCTTGGATTTGTGGCGACGCCATAATACTGCATTTGGTAATCGATTTTCATGTTCCCAACACTGTCCTATGCGTTGATTGGTTCGGTAGTTTTCGTACAAGCCTCACATGTGCGAGACTGACCACTGACGACAGACAGACAGACAGACAGACAGACAGACAGACACCTTCATCAATTAAAGCCCCCTTCAGACTTTGTGAAGCGTGGGCTTAAAAGGGTTTATTGCAATTTTTACGCTAAGTTTGGATATTCTAGGTAGTAGCTACTGTTACCGTTAAATTGCCGCAGTTTTTGTAGTACAAGTAGACGACGACATTGTACACTTTGATTGATTGTACTCAGGTACTGCGATGGATAGCTACCGTGACGACCAGCGTGGACAGTGGAGTCGGCAAGGCAACGTCACTGACCGCTCTGAGCAAGGATCATTGACGAGGACCCAGCAGAGAGGCGCTGGAAGGCACTGGAACAAGAACAGTGAAAACGACGACGACGTTCCGTCGCCACGCAAGCCGCGCCAGTTCAACGCCAACCAGGTACACACAGAACTGTAGTTGACATTATGATGGGAGACATTGAGCTAATTGCCGGTTTATACGCACGAGAATGATTATTATACGGCCCTCCCTGGGGGGGGGGGGCGGCGCATTAAGCGTTGCACCCCGTCTGTCCGTCTGTTCGTCCGTCCGTCGCGTGCTTCCGATTATCTCGAAACAGGAAAGCCTTAGAAACTTCTAATTTAGTAAGTAAGAAAGTAAGTAGCCTTTTATTTCAGTATGACATACGCACACTGTGAGATGATTAGTTAAAACATACAAAAAAGAACGATAATACATGCTAAAAGCAAAAAAGCGATAATAGTGTCAATAAAATCAGTAATTCATCGTCACTGGAGCATATCATCATTACAGTCATATTGAAAGTCATCGAAAGTTAAATAGACAACGACTATCACACTGGACAAGATTAACTAGGAAACCAAATATAAGGTTTAAAGGTCAAAGGTAAAGGTCACTGGGAATGAAAATGTAAAAATCGTTTTCACGCACATGTTTGTCAAAAGTGGATCGATTTACGTCAAAACCTGACCAAAATTATCAGCAGCCCGTTCTACACGTATCGTCGAATACATTTTATCAGCGGAAATGCTTCGTGTTTCTGATAATCTATAATCAGTAATTATTGGGGGGGGGGCAGCATGTCACAGTGGCCTCGTGGTCGTGCATCCACTTTTTGAGACTCGCACTTGTATGAGCAAACTGACTCGTTGTAAGCCACGTTTGGGACCTAATCAGACATTACTTATGGCTGACATTTCACAATTAGTGACAGTTCTGTATTGAAAACTGCAAATAATAACAGTTAATATGAACGATGATGTTTTGATCTTGCAGGAGAAAGCTGCGGTAAAAATCCAGCAGTCATATCGAGGTTACAGAGCAAGAACCAGGCCTGGAGTGGTGGTAAGTTCTTCTAGAAAATGTTGTCATACGTCGTATCGGTATAACATTTCTCTCCACATTTCATATCTACAAGATATTCGAAATGTTGAATTGGAATTGGAAGTGGATCCGATAGTCTCCACATTCTCACTGAGTTGACAACCGATGACTTCTTTAATTAGATCTGTAAAGAATGTCTTCATCAGAATTATGCGTTGAGCAAAACAATTAATATTTAACAGGGGTCTTGACTTGAGTGCTGAACAGACCATGGTTTTATCCAGGAATTAACATGAGGGGTGTACGTCACAGGGAGGGAGGCGAAGGGCCGAAGCCCGAGGGCCGAAGGGCCGATGCGGCGGTTAGGTTCTTGGGGAGGGGGACAGCGAGCCCCCTCCCCATCAGCTAGGGGGTCTGGGGAGCGCTGTAAGTTCCCCCAGCGGGTCCGGGGCAACTTGAGACCTCAAAGTCAAAAGTCAGCCCTAGAAATACGAAATGCATTAAATAAGCGATTTGTAATGTACAGGTTATACCAAAGAGTACATGGTGACCCTGCTAGAGGGGTGCTGGCAGTGTATAGCCAGGGGGTGTCTTCAAATGTGATGGGGTGAACACGCCCCTAGGGGGTGTAGATAAAACCCTGGAACAGACTTTGATAAAACGCATTAGTCTATCTATCACAGACCGTTGTGTACTGTAGCAACAGAGAACACAGTGTATAGTTTATAATTTTGTTGATAACGTTTGTTGATTGACAACTTGTTGCGTATTGTGTATTTGTTGCACTTATGGAGCAGTGAGGCGGATCGGTTGCTGTTAAAGCTCGTCTCTCATGAGGCCACGGAGCAGATCATTGATAACGCTCTCAGCTCATACGACACTGGACACGTCTCGTATTTCACACGCGACGCTGTTAATAGCGTCTAGTGCTTCCTGCGATTGTGTGACGCTGTATACACTTGGCGGGGGGGGGGAGCAGTGTGTAGATGACGCGCGCCGATGATTGGTTGAGGAACAATAACCAACAATGTATTACAGAAACAGTGACTATGAACATAATGCGTATGATTTTGTCGGTGCTGTAATAAAATCCTAAAAGTCAACGTATAGGACACTTTTTTATGGACCACGTGATAGAAAATTTACAACACATCCGGGACCACCCCCAAGGAAGTATATACAGCGTCACACTACCCTTCGTGCCCGCCCAGTGCCGAGTTTGGGGACCTTGTGGCCCACCTGCGAGAGTTTTTCTCTTGGTCCTTGCTTTGCCTTATCCATGTGCAGTTTGTTTTTTTCATTCCTATAAACTTGTTTGCGACCCTCTGCAGCCCCTTGCAAGCTTTGCGCCCCAACAATAGCGGGTGCTGCGGGGCTCTAAACACGGCACTGGGTCTGCTTGTTAGATGTAATTGTAACTTTTGACGCATCATAATACAATGATGCATTGGTTAAAGTTAGGCCTATATCATGTCGTGTTTGATAATACGTCATATTGAAAGTCATGTAGGACTAATGTTTCGATTCATACGTTTGAGTATACGTTAACGTTGTATCAGGCGCTTAGCCAAGTCGTTCCAACATTGCCCCTGATTCTCCCTCCTTTTTTGAAAGCTAAAATGTAACAATTTAAGAAATGTAGCAAGAATGCAAGAGAAATATACAATATGGATGCGTAACTCTGTACATTCACATTTGCTTGTATAAACATTTTGTATTTTGTCAATAATTTGTGTGCTAGACTTTGCCATGCATAATATGCATTGCATATTCTCTTGCAAAAATGTTCAGCCATTGATGTTCCGAATTAAAACACCAAAACACACATAATATACAATTCTCGTAGCGATGTGACTAACATGGTACACGGCAGCTACTCGCCTATAGCCGTGGCGTTTATAGGCTATAGGCTATTTAAATTACGCTGCTTCGTTTGATTGCTTTTCTAATAATGAATGCTTATGTGAACGTGTTGTTGTTTTACTGGCTGAACTGTTCACAGTGATCACGTTGTGATGTCGTCAAATGATTGTTGTGACTAACTACTAGCTTGAGTAGTTATTGATTAATTCTAAAGAACCATGATGTAACCGATAGCTTTTGTTTTCCTACTCTTTTCCTAGAAAAATTAACAAATGTCAATGGAATTCTGAATTAATGATTTTATCTAGTCGCAAATTGCTGATCTTGTGTTGTGGTTAAATTTGTCTTTGCTGCAGGCAGCATTATGAGAACATCAGTAAAATTGGTCTTACTGCAATTGAAGACACTGTTTATTTTCTGAAGGCACTTATAACAGAAGTGTTTAGTCTATATGCTTATGATACTGAATGATCTGATCGAGAAAAAATAAGTCCGTCGTGTGACATTTAACTATTCAGTTTTGCGGGCAGATTCCAGACCCTGCAACTGCAGTTATGCTTATTTTCAATAATTTGTTCCTGTTATATGTTCCATCATATGTTATGTAATATTATTACAACTGTTTAATGAATTATATGTCTATTGTCGTAAATCCCCTCGTGGAAACAACACTTTCACTGATTTATAGACTCATCATTAATTTGTCCAGCTATGTTTTTGGAATGATCATATTGATTAAAAGAAGCAAACCGTTTATAACGTTATCCTTAAATCTGAACACTGAATAAATGAAAACCTGTATGATTCTGTGTAGGATTTTTTACATAGTCGATAAAAATAAATTCTGAAATTTTTGCAACTTTGCATCAAGTTGCATGTAAACGTCACCTTTTGCAATCATCAATCGATCAATCAATCAATCAATCAATCAATCAAATTTTCATTCAGACAATGCGGCCCATAAGAACTGAATCAACAGGAAACAGAGACATGGAAACAACGGTGAAAAATAACAAGCACACACACAAAGGGAACACGAATCCTGAATAAGCCCATATGGCCTTATTCGGGGTTCGTGTTCCCTTTGTGTGTGTGCTTGTTATTTTTCACCGTTGTTTCCATGTCTGTGTTTCCTGTTGATTCAGTTCTTATGAGCCGCAGCCGCATTGTCTGAATGAAAATTTGATTGATTGATTGATTGTAGCTGAAATGCTACTAAAGTATTTGACAACTGCATTGTCACCAGAACCACACTGCATATTAAATGAGCATGTAATAAAGTATCAAAGATAGGCAGCTGTAACTCCAGCAAGATTGCCGTGACACTATCCAATCTGTGTTAGCCAACAAAACATCTTCATGCAGACATTTGTGGTAATAACCTACGAAGATTTTCACACAGCCCAAAGTATAATTGCTCCATCGTACAGTTACTACACTAGCCTACCATAATGTTCTCAAGAACTGGTAAGAGTGATTGCGTGGTATAGGCCTACCAAAGCTGGTGAATGGTGATAATGAAACAATGTCATCAGCGTATGCAAAGGTGTTGGTTGGCACGTTGCCTATTTTGCAACCTTTAGTCAATCATGCAAGCTGCTAACGGCTGGTACAGGTAAGATTTCTCGCGGTTGTCATCAGTGACTTGAGTGATGCACCTTCCTAGGTCGTCCAGAAATCAACACCGTCGCTGTTGATGGCTCCCATGGTCTAATCTGCAATCACGATATTGGGCATAGGTCCACCGTCCTACTTGGCTGTCTTCCTGTCCGCCGCCGCTTATGCTGCTGCTCCCGACGTCTGAGATGTCACAGGAAGGTAAGACGCTATACATTTGTTACTGTGACGTCCCATGTGACACACCTTGCGTCCTTCCATGATGTTGTTGTTGTTATTATTGGCTCGCGCGGCTGTAATTAAGCTTTAAACGACACTTATTGTCAGTCGCGATGTCTGTCTGTCTCTCTGTGTGCGTGTCGGCAACTTTGATGGTTAATATCTCGGAAACTAAGTGATTTGGGGGGTTCATGTCCTGTAGGAAAGTGCCTACGGCGCGTCGATTGGTGACGTCGTCGATGAGCCACGTGACTATATATGACGTCATACTCGTGACGTCACATGTTCAAAGTCGTCGCATTAGGAAACTAGAACCCGAATCAACTATCTGTGTGGACGCGCACACTAGCCTACCGTAGAATATTGTGTTAAAAATCAGCTCATTCGGCTTAGAACACCGCGAGAAGAAGCATTTGGCGCGACCGATCTTCCATCGAAATTTGGCATTATTTTCACGACGCCAGCATGCCACAGTGCCACCCCTTGCTAAGCAGCGTGCAGCACACAATAGGCTAGTCTGCATCGGCGGCGTGAAATTAGCGGGGTTGGACAATGGTGTCGTTCGACGCAATCATGCATGCCAACCATCACGTCGACTGACGTCAAGGGTCGCTTAGAGCTTAGCTGCCGTATGAGCCAATTCGTTTACAGGCTTGTTGTTAATTTTTACCCACGGTAAGTGTTAAGGAACAAAAAAAATTATTAAAGAAAGTATTAACACTCTAATGGCGATTGATCCGGGCGGTTCCCGGTAAAGCTCTATCGTGCAGCAAAATAACGTTGCAACGCTGTAGGCCTACTGGAACAGACAGCTACTCTCACGATCGTCTGAAATCTTTCGTCCCAACTCAGCCAATAAACGATGTCACAATGTTTATTATGCCTGCAAGATTCAACAGCGAGAGGCTGCAATGCATGGAATCTCCAAACAGAATGTCTCCGCCTTGTCGCTATATAGTTCTGCTGCCGAGCCGGCATCCCTGGCTGAAGCATCGACGTTTATACGAAAGTACGAGTCAGCCAAGCCAAGAATCAAACAACAGTCACTCACTTCCCAGGTGCGCAGCTTGATAAATTCCGTGGGACCTCGCATTAGAGGTATTGCACATTATGTGCTATACAAATGTACTTACTTACTTACTTACTTACTTATTCTTACTTACCTCGGTAAGACCATATACCCCTAGGCCTACAGGACGTTTGTCGTCTGATCAGGCCAGTCCATGATTTTATTATTAGGCCTGTTTTTGCTCCCCAGTAATAAATTCCTGCGGTTAAAATATTGAAGACCAAGCAAGTATAAGACCACAAAGGCGTTTGCTCGGCGGTGAAAGTGCTGTGGAAGGAGACCACATTTTCCCGTTGGAGAGCCACTGACAGCCGCTGGAACAGGTTGCTTCCGTATGGTGTCTTCAGTAACGGCTGTCATTCGTAGGCCCAGCTCCTGTACTAATTTCACTGCTTGGTGGTTCCAGGACCCTGCTAACTTTATGACAACTAGTACGTACAAAGATAGCTGATGGCGTATTTTTTACCTGTCTGTTTCGACACAGATGTTGTACAGGCTGTTGTACAGTGGTATAACAGATAGGGCTTGAAAACGACTCCTGGCGGAATGTCTCGTGGCATAGTGCATATTGCTAGGTTGGCTCGCAGTGTAACAATTTTTGGCTCCATCGACACGAGTTCAATTATGGTATGCGACCAAGTTTTTGTCATTTTTGTGCACACCGGAAACACAAGCAACTTGTTCAGTTGGTTAACAACTTTTATATATTTTAAAAAGTAATTAATGCATTTTCTCGTCTATTTTGCTGCTTATTTAGTGTATTCACCGCACACGATGTCGAAACTGAATGGTATGACTCGAGTACTCCAAACTTCCAAAGGAGTACACGACCGCCGATCCGTTTATGTAGTTCCTATCAGTAAATAGCAGGAGCATTAAACAGCGATTGTTTTGTTTATGTTTTTGTTTGTCGTTATTCTTTGTTGTTTTCGTAATGTTTGAAAGTGAATGTAATGTTGTATCGATTATTAAGATTAAATGTATGGTTAGAGCGTTAACTGTTGGATATGCAGTGTGAGCATTGTAATACAGTGGCGGCCACTGTACAATGCAGCGACTGTTCGAAAGATTCTGGTGTGTTTTGTGTTCATTGGGTCATGCTGAACTATGCACTACTGCAGGCAACGCATGTGCCGCAAGAGGCAGCCGACCTAGTTATGGTCCACAGACGAGAGTCGGACTAAGCAAATGGTGCATGTCATGAACGGTTATGATTGTTCAACTGCAGCAACTGTTTATGTTAAAAGTATCAGAGCGAAATCACTTGATTTTTTTGACTTAGATATGGTCTCATACCGAACTTTAGCTCAGCAAACGGCTAAGTCAAAAAGTGAAGTCACCCAATGTCGAAACACGTTATTGAAGATCTTGATTACTGACACTAATTACTTGTACTACCGTCGTCACCTGAGCAAACGACCGTGGGAGGCAGCGTTGCTGGCTATCGCCGCTGACCGTTAACGAGGTTGCCTGCTCTGCATGTGTCACATGTGTTGCTTGCATAGTTTAGCATGACCGTTAATGGAGTATAAGCACACTAACTGCCGCAAGTGTAGCCACTGATAGTTGCTATCATATATGGCCGACAAGCATACGATACGATACGATAGAAGAGTTTATCGTGGACTCGAAAGCTGTGATGCTGTGATTCGCTGACTTGTGGGCTGACTGACCAATCACTGGCTGATGCTTTGTTGTGATGGGTCATACAGTGAGCAATATAAAACATTTCTTTAGCCGATCTTTTTCTGTTTAGTTTTTTTTCTGTTAGAACTGTATAACTAGTGTACCTATTTTGTAATATAGGCCAATGTGTAAAATGTGTAAAATGCAAGATCCATTGATTAAAAGAGACTGTCTTGCCAGTCTGTATCAACAGCCATCATGCAGTTCTGTGTGTGCTATATGTTAGTGGTCCTGTGTATGACTGGTGTTGTGTGGTATTACAGTGATGCTGTACTGTGAGCCATGCCGTGTTGCTGTTCATAATGGCACATTACCACCGCACACCATCACAGCGCTACCTTCTGATGCTGTGGTAATAAAACTTAGTTATTGTTTCGATTAATTTGCCAGTTTGAAGTGTGTCCGTGAAATGTTTTTTTGTGTCGCACCATGTTTGCCTTTATTTATGGCATCTTTTGTTACTGAAGGGAGGGCTCTTGTTGCTTGCACCAGATGATTATGGTGCATAACCAGCCTTGACTCACTTTGAGGGTCGGGATGTCAATTGAATCATGTTTTCATAGTGATAACTTTCAGCAGTTGCCACATTAATTGCCAACATTCTAGTTGTAACATTTAGCCCACCTAGTTTGTTTAGCTTTAGTCCAGATAAGATTGGTTCTTCTCCCACACGGCAACTGTTGTGGATCACTGGCACAGTTGTCAATTCTGTGGCTTCAGACAGCGAAGTAGTATGTTTTATATTACTGATGGAGAGCATATTCTTTCTACGTTGCTGAATGTGTGCAGTATTTTCTATGTGTTGCTATGTAGCAGCAGCAGCAGCCACAGCAAGATGAAGATTGTGGCAAGAAGCTTGATGAATGGGCAAAGTATGTCTGCCATTAAAGTTCATTCACATTTGACAGTCATTAAGTAATAATTATCCACACTGTTGTTTACATTCAGTTTTTTGAATGGCTGTATTTTACTGAAATTGACATAGTCGTTTTGTGAGCTACCAGTAACAGTACTGGGGCACTCAGTCTAATAGTCGATGTGTTTCGTATAATTTGTCAGTTGTTACCACTTACAATTTACCATATACGGTCGATTAAATAAATGTGCCGTAGTAATTTATGGCTCTTTAAGTTAGCAAGATAAATAAACTATAAGCTGACAAAAGGCAAAACAGTGTACGTTATGCAGTTGTACTAAATTACCTGATGGGACACAATGCCGATTGTTATACTCTGTAGTAAGTAAGTGAGTAATTAAGTAGGTCGGTTTTTAGAGTGCATTGTCGTAGTAGAACCCCTGATGTGCTGGATGTGCTCGTATGCTTTAACTTGTACTATTATCGGTAATACTAACACTTTAGCACGTAAGCGTGCCCATATCAACTGCCTCTAAAAGTATCAAAGAAACACAACTGCCTGCACATTCCATATCGATCGTAATTTATAGTGTCATCGCATGGTTTCTCTGTGGCAGCACTGCTCTTGTTTGGTGTGCAAGGCCACAGCATAGTGGGGCATTGTTGTTAACTGGCTTTAGAAGTACCCTTATTTCATTACTTACTAAAAACATGCATATCTGTTCACATTTTGTAAATTGTAGAGGATTCATTAGCTGACATTTTTGTATACGAAGTGTTGTTTTTTTATCACAGTGTATTACATAGCTGCTGTTTTCATTGCAGTATCATTCAAGGTTTATTACATTTTTATATAACACAGTCTGTATACTTGAGCTCGTTGTATCTGACATGTACAGATTAGTTACACATTACGAGAAAACAACGCAAGAGATGAACCTTCTAGCTACAGACATCCGCAATAGGTAACAGAATGATTTTCAACAAAAATATGTTGTATCTACTACGGAACAGATTTTGTATAAGTAACAGAATGTTTGTAAAGTCAATTTCATTTATAACATCAGTCCAAAGGCAAACTTGCCGGTGTTGTCAACAGTTGTACATATACTAATGAAATCTGCAGTACATAGTAACTCTCCTATAAATAGCTGTATTTTATATGATTTTTACCCGCGCGACGCTATGCTAGCGCGGGTAATAGTGATCGCAACGTGTCTGTCCGTCTGTCCGTCACGCGCCGGTATTGTGTCAAAACGAAGAAAGCTAGCAGCA
>Ga0056114_1000677_pt1 | contig 12917 bp, 9 predicted proteins | sample WorMetHERISLAND1_FD_77005 | JGI IMG/M metagenome (GOLD analysis project Ga0056114, IMG submission 77005) | Marine gutless worms symbiont microbial communities from Max Planck institute for Marine Microbiology, Germany - Olavius loisae HERON... ...
CTCGACTGTGTCGACGTTATCATCAGTACGCGCACTGCGTCTGCCGCTGCCCGGACGCCTGTCGACTGTTCCGAACTTCACCAGCAGCCTGTTGATGCTGTTCTTCGTCCAACCTTTGTTCAGAAAGTCTGTTATAAACTGTCAAGCATTGTAACCTTTACATTCATACGGATTTTTGATCAAAATTTTGTCTTCTTTATTGAACGTTATCAAAGTTAGCGTGTTTGCTTGATACAGCGTCAAAATTCGCGTTATTTTCGGTGTCATGTTTGAAAGACAAAAAGTGATAAAAAAGCAAACTTACATGAAAAATGAAACATGCAAACTCTATTCTAGAGTCTTTTGAATATTTCTGCCAAGTATCATTAAAATCGATCCTTCTAATTTTGAGCTATACTGTTCCAAAATTAGGGCATTTTTTAGACACAGTGTAGGTATTTTTCCGATTTAAAACAACGTTGATTAGATTTAGTTTTGTTGCAGGAGCTTTAAATGTAACATTTAGGTGTCATATTAAGCATGACAGACGTGATGTGCTGAATTAGTTGATCCGTGTGCTAATGGTGGTGATTGCTGAGGTCCTAGTTGTCAATCACTCGTCAAGTGGTGAGGCAGTCCTTGCCGCTACGTCGTGACGCCGAGGTCATCACAGCCAATCAGAGCTGTCGTCGTGATCGTCCGTCAGTTATGATATACAACAGTGTGAACATTTGTTTCAGGCCCGACAGCTTACCGCCTGCTCTACCTTGGCAACTTGCCGGCCGACGTCACGGAGTCAGCACTACGGGAACACTTCCCGGAAGCACTACAAGTGATTATGCCATACAACGAGGAAACGTCGGAACGGCTCGGGTAAATGCAACAACTGCGGTCGTGCCGGGCGGCCGGGCACTGCTGCTTCTTGAGTGATGTTTCCGCGTCATTTCGACCTTTCTCTGTGTACTGGACGACTAATACTGGATACACTCGAGTCACGTGTTATGAGCCACGGACTCACAACGCTGAACGTCCGTCTGACTACAGTAGCCGACTTGAACGGTCGCATTCGACCACCGTCATCTCAACTTGCAAGCATCTTTCATTTGTTGTTTCTCTTAGTATTGGGACACACGAGTATTGGACGTCATTGCTGGCTACAGGCCGATGTGCCTTCGGCAGTTACCCACAAGCGCCAATCGGAAATTATTGCACAATAGTTGTCCCATCACATCATCGCCTTTGCCTATACTCGTCCAGTTTATTTGTAGTTTATTTTTCGTTTGTTGATTTTTTTCTTTGATAATGTTTGTCATAATGTATTGATTGATTACAGTACTTACTCCTGTTAGAGATAGGAGTTGCTAGTCTAATTGCTGTTAAGCTGTTTATCTGGTGTGTCATTTTGTGCGTTTTATGGCATTTACTTTTTAAACATAAAATAATTAAACATCGTGTTTAAGGTAATTTACCTGTCGTCACCTGGTTAACCTGGGTTTGCTTGCTGCTCATGCCAAGGTGAATTTGGTACAGCTTCTGTTACTGTTCACAGTAGCTTCTCCAGTAACCCCCAACAGTCTGATCGATGGATTTGCCCATGTGAGAGGGTTTGGCAGTAAGAACATTGTTGTCGTATGTGAGTACTGCACCGATGGCGGTTGTTTTGCAGCTATGCCTATCTGGAATGTGCCAACGAGAAAATTGCCTATGAGATGTCGGAGAAGTACAAAGACACAGAGATCAATGGTGAAAAGTTGTATGTCATTCAGGCCATCTCCGACAAGAAGGACAAGTTTGGTCAGTTATGGCGTGTCATACTTACAAGAGCCTTCATGAGTATCACTGTGACACCTCATATTTTATGGATAGATTGGTTTTCCCACAGACAATTTGGACAGTTTCACAATTTCATATTAAACAAGGGTATAACTCTGTTAAGTGGAAATGACAAGAGCTCCTCGCCTCCGCAACAAATCGGACGATCCGTTGTGGAGATATAGCTAGCCAAAAATAACATTTTTCCAGTATGGCATCCAGTTACCATTAAAATTTCGGGTTTTGGTGATACATGTTTTGTTTCAGTCCAGGTGTGTTACAGCACACAAACTGTCATCAAAATAAGATTACTGTTCACTGGTATTGGTGATATAACAATTGGACACTGTGTTAAAGGTAAACTTTGTGCTTGTGTGATTGCTACTAAAATGCAGATAGTCACTGATGGTGTTGGCTACAGCGTCTGGTTAAATGAATCGCTTGAAATTGCAAATATAAGTGAACACATATCTTAGTTATTCTGTGAACTTGGTGGGTTGTCTGTCGCAGAGATGTGTTCTGTGTGTGTGATGCAGGGCTGTTGAGAGATTCCCAGCGTCTGTACCTGTCAGAACAAGCTCACAAGCTGCAGAAGGTGATTGACAAGCCTCAGGGTCGACCCAAGTGGGAAGTGTCGGAGTCAGAGCAGGTACTTGTCATAGTATCAGTGACAATGCTCTAGTGCTGTCATTGGCTGCAAGGCCAATATGAGAGCTAACAGGGTTTAAAGCACACTGAACGCCAAGTGGCTGCCAACCCTCAGACCAAGCCAACTGACTCGGACTGTAAGTCTGCCAGGGATGGGGTCCCAGTGGACACCTTGAGGACAAACTTTTGTGGCCTTGGCCTCGAAAACCCCTGTCCTTGGCCTTGGCCTCAACCATGGCGTCTTCGAACACATCCCTGAAGTCCGTCTGTATGCTGGTACTGTCTGCACCCATCGTCGCCATTTATTAACGTCACTGATCCCAAAGGTGCTCATTTTACCGTCCCACCGAAGTTAGAAGGCTAAGTCGACCTTGGTGGCGATGGTTTATATCGAGATGGTTTACTCATGCTCAAATGATCACCCATCCCAGTACTAACCGGGCCCAACGTTCAGTGACTATGTTGGTTAAGACTGACAGTGGAACCATGCCAAATGACTAGTATTAAAATATGCCAGCTGGTACGTTGTTTGACACATCACTGCTGTGTAATGTATCGTTGTGGTGGTTTGTTGCCGTGTGTGACAAACGGTAGAAACTTCAAGTGGTAAATCGACGTCTGGACCGTGACAAGAGGCGCCGCGAGGTCCTTCATCTGCCGTGTCCGGAATTTGTTCCCAAGAACGACGAAACTGAAGACAAGGAGAAGGAAGACCGAGGCTCAGCTAAGAAGGACGACGGTGGCTCGAGGGACCGACGCACATACCGTGATCGCCGCTCACCGAGACGCAGTCCACCGAGGTTGTAACCACCACAACTGATCAGTTGAATGTTAAACTATTCTTTGTTGCTCAAAAATGTTTATTTTAAACTTTTGGAATTGTCCAAAGACTACTCATTTTATTATGTGGCCCTGATGGGACGCCGCATTAAGCGTTGCAACCTGCCTGTCTGTTCGTCTGACCCTGCATACGATTTGCTCGAAATCAGAAAGCTGTAGGAACTTCATATTTTGTGGAGATATGGCCCTGGACATGAGTGTCGTGGACCAGGCCACTGTGAACGAAAATGTAAAAAGCATTTTTCAGGTTTATCTTTGCGAAAAGTGGATCGAATCAAGACCATAATTTTTCCTGGCTCATTCTACACATCGTAAATACATTTGACCAGCGGAAATGCATCGTTATGCGACTTATTCATCTGACTGCAGTATTCCTTTTGTTTACTCAGAACTGGAACATAGAAATATATTTTATAGTGAAGTTGTCCCTTACACAATTGAATGCGGATGTAATATTGTGATCAAAAGGTTAAAGGTCAAGTCACTTGGAATGAAAGTGTGAAGGTTGTTTTTTTGCACATAAGTTCGTGAACAGTGCATAGATTTACATCAAACCAAAATCGTCATCAGCTTTTTCATCACGTTGTCAAATGCATTTCACTAGTGGAAACACGTAAATTTTGAGATATTCATCTTGTTTCTGAAAATCGTTTTCTTTTGTGAATTAGCTTAAAAATGGAGCACTGCTATTGAGAAAGTGTTAGAAAATTTAAATTTGGTGGTGACATGGTCTTGGACATGAGTAACTGGAAGAGCAGAGGTTGAAAGATCGAGGTCACTGGCAACAGAATTGTAAAAAAAATCGTTTTTTGCACACGTTTATAATTATTAACTAACCAGGAGGGCAGCATGTTGCAGTGGCCATCACCATCTTGTTGTTTTATATGTTATGTGATGGTCCAGATCTTCAGCTTGTGCACTTTACAATATGAGTTTACAAAAACAAGATTTAACGCTGCTGGCGTGGCGCCCCGTGTGGGCATGGGAGTATTGTAGAATAGGCCCACTTTATTTACTGGCTGAGTGTTGTAAGAAGCGACTAAACCAGGCTAGTTTTATTTTGCTGTGTTTTTGGTCGTTTGCTTTTTCTGGATTGTTTTTAGGTTTTTTTAGTGTGTGTTTTTGATTTGTCTTCTGTCCTGTATTTTTCAAAGTGTACCGACCTGAACGACACTATAGCCTCATTGTGCCTATGTGCCGTCAAGAATCTGCTCGCTTGCCCTAGACTGCTGGTTGGATTACTCAGTGGTGACATGGCACTTAATGAAACTGATCCTCTCTGCCAAGCATGTGGTGAAGAGGGAGATAGATGGCCGGCTAACATGCCGGTTAGATAATCTGGATAGGATCCCACCTCTCTTTTGTAGTGTTACTTGATGAATAATGTGAATATTGTGAGTTGAATATAATCTCAAAATATACATGTAAATAGTTGACTCCATTGTGAACTAGTGTGTTGTACTTGACATGTGCTCAGGCGTGCTGACTACAACCGCGGTCAACGCGGCGGTCGCAATGCGCCGCAGAACTTTCCAAACCGTCGCGACGACGTCGCTGATAAACTGGTGAACCAGCTACAAGGACTTGTCAGTGCTCTGACGTGAGTGTAGCGCCATCATTTGTTGGGAGTCGTCATTATGTTGATTTGACTGCCATCATCTTGCCAGTTCAGTGTATTATATCACCCTGTGTTTTGTCACATGCAAACACTGTTGGTTGTGATGAGTGTATTGACATCAACTGTATGTCACTGTGTGTAACTTTGACTGGTGAAAGCATTGGCATAGACAGGATTTTTGTTTGGGGGTCCTGTAAATTTTCACTATTTACTTCGTTTGCCCTGGACATCGCAGTTTGCAGTGCTTGCATAGTGTCTACACGTTTTATCCCCAATAATTTTTTAATGGGATTGGATTGGGGGTCCCAGGACCCCTCCTTGGCTTTGCCCCTGTGTGAAAGTAGTCATGTACGGACTCTAAGCCAAACTCTTTTGCATACCAACTGTAAATGACATTTAAGTCTTCGTTGTGTGGTGCCATACAGTGTGCTATACCTGTAGCCAGTCACGACGGAGCACTGTCTGCATGTGTTGTGATGCAGTCACAAGCTGCCGACGGTAGAACCTCCGCGACCGCTTCTCGAGGACCTCCAGTTTGGACCGCTGGCAAACTTTCAGAGGTCACTGGCCGGTGCTAACTTTGCTGCAGCCGGGCTTCGTGGGCCTCAGGGCTACGGATCAAACTTTGGCGGTGGTACGTCTGACTTACAGCTGCACCTACGACTTGCTGGTTCTAACGAGACTTGCATTCAGTTGTGACTAACCGTTATCATTGTTGTATTAGTACATTGAGTGACTTTAACTTTTGGATTAGTCTTTCGCTCAGCGATTTGCTTAGTCTCAAATTAGGACTAAGAACAAAGTTAATCTGAAAGTTAAAGTGATGTTTTTCGTTTCCATTGAGCGAATCGCTCAGCTAAAAGTTTCAACGCTGAGCAATTCGCTCAGCGGTATAACTTTTAGCTGAGCGACTTGCTCAGTCCAAAGTTAATCCGAACTCTCTGATTGATTTAACATGTAAAATATGCCTTAATCCCTAGAGATTAAATGAGCGAAAATGACTTTAACTTTCCGAATAGTCGAATGATCAAATCAAAACAAACAAGATAGTCATCCAACAAATCTTTTATCAAGTTAATTGGCGGATTATCCATTGATATGGCCGAATTATAAAGGCGCGATTATTTAAAGTATATGTTATAGGGACGAGTATTCACGTGCGCAATGCTGTGGGTGATAATTATAGGCCTATGCGGTTTTAATTCTATTTGTTAGTAATTTTAAACTGGGGAGCCTGGGAGGGCTAAACAAAACTCAAAATCGCAACGAAAGCTATTAGTTAAACCCATAAGAATACCATAGCGCCAATGAAACTTCACTCTAGCCTGTATTATTTTAAATATAGCCTGTATTGTATTATTATGTATTGTTTGACTATATTTTTCTTGTGATTTTATGATTTGACATTTATTTTTTTGTGCCTTAAGTATGGTATTTTTTGTCTTGTTTTATTTCCATTTGTGGCCTTTGTTTTCCCTGCCAGGCTGCCACGGTGTTCTCGCTCATCGATTCGCTGAGCGAAATCGCTAATCCTTGGTTTGGACTAAGTCCAAAGTTTAGAGTTCAGATTAAGCTTTACGCTCAAATCTTTTCGCTCAGCGAAAGACTAGTCCAAAAGTTAAAGTTACCCATTGTCGTTGTTATAGTTTTAGCTGAATATTAAGTTACAAACTGATAGAGTGCCTAACAGTGTCAGTCAGTCAGTTGTGAGCCCATATAAACTCCAGTCAAACAGTCCAGCTCGATGTTGCGACCACAGCATCGTCACTAGCCACTGAGTATAGCTGCCACCTAAGGTGCAGTTTCCTTAATTATGTATGCAACACAAGGATCTTGCTTAAAATTATACGACGTTATTTCATTGTGTATACTTCTATGGCTGTTGTCATGTCGTTCATGCTAGATGCATTGAAGTCAGGGCAGTGAGGGCACTGTGGTGATAAACCCAGTCTTTTAATGTCAGAAGCGTAGCATGGTGCATTTTTGTGAATATGTTTTGACTGAAAATCTTATCTATAATGTGGCTGAAGTCTCGTTTTGTTGCTGTGCCATTTTCTATATGCAGATTTATTACATAAAATTATCGCATGAAATATCGCCTAGCCGATGGTCCTCGCAGCTTGTTGCATTGCTTACTGGTACGTTGCATTGGTGCATTTACCTTGTTTTATGCAACGACACGCATAGTGCAATGGCGCGATTGGTTGCTTGATTGACCAACCACGGGTGTCTGCTTTGTTCTGATTGGGTCGTCAAGGCATCCCACAGTCCTTTGCTGCTGCAGCTAAAAATAGCTGTCCTCGTTTGCCAGTTGCTTCGACATATTAGGTGGCATCTATCGATGATTGGCCAGAATGATACCCAGAAGAATATTACGTACATCGGTGGTTGTGTTATCTGTGACGCTGTGTTTGTTGGTTTAGACTCACAGCGTTACTCGTCGGGCAAGCGATACAGCGACGACGACCAGTATGGAGGTGACAGAAAGAGACGACAAGGTACACATTGATGTCATGTGTACGTCGTCTTCTGAATAATGGGAGTACTGCGGCGGCAGCCCCACCGCCGTTCAGGCCTGGCAACCCTGCCCTCTGTGGGAGCCATCCCCTAGTCACCCCATATTATTGTAGACTAGGGGACTTGCTGTGCTTATTCGTGTATCCTTTATTTGTATACTATTTGGTAACTACACAGCAATGAATATGATGGCAAATAGTGATTCACTGTTTGTGAATGTGAACTGATGATCTGTGACGTCGGATGACGTGCACTGATTCTGTTGGTGATTCGTTGGAAAATTTAAGAAACCTTCGCTGTTCAGTTTCAGCTTGTAAGCAGCATATACATTTATGCCTTGAGCTGTAGTTTATTGTCCACTTTGATCCAGTGTTGTGTGTATGTATGCATTGAGGATGACACAGAACATTTGATAATTACGCACTAAATATTACTGTGTGCTAACCCTTCGATGCCCACTGTCACCATATGGGTACAGCTAGCTATAAAGCATCGTGTGCCAGACCGGGTTAAGGCGTCATTTGTAATTTTTGACATCTCTGTCTGACGTTCTGACGCTCAAGGCTGAGCATCAGACTGACCGGATGTCAAAAATTATGAATCACAGCTTAACCCACTGTGGCACAGGATGTTTTATGACGCTACCTGTACCCATGTGGCAACAGTGGGTGTCAAAGGGTTGAAGCAGTGTCATCTACATTGAGTGACATTTGGTGGAGTAGAGTGTGGTGAATGCTATTGATTGATTAATGCTGTCAGGTAGCTATGGTGAGTCGAGTTCTTCCGGCCGATACGGAGGCGGCGGTGCAGGTGGAGGACAAGGTCTGTGATCAGTTTCACAGTTGACAGTCCTATCTATGAAATGTTCAGTAGCCATCACCCTTCCCCTCACTCACTCCAATTAACACAAGGTGTGTCAGATTGATATGATAGCGCATTTGAGCACACATGGTATTTATAGACATGAGACGTCATGTCAACTTTGAATGGCACTGTATAGCCGCCTAATTGTGTTAAGAATCCACTCACTGAGTCAACCAGTTTCTGACTACTGCACATTTGGAGTCCCCCCCCCCTCAGTTGTCACGGACTAATGGAGACGTGACATCCTGGGCTCAAAACATGAATGTAAAATAAGAGTATTTCTCTAGTGCGCTGTGGTCAAAAAGTCACTAGGTAAGAGCAAAGATCATTCCATTGACAAGATGGGGAGTCAATGACATCGCTGTGTGCTGACGTTGTAGGTGGCGCTGGTGCCGGTCGTCAGTTTAATCGCTCCAAGTTTTAACCATCTTGTTCCGCTGGTTTGTACCGCTGTTGGCTTATTTGCTCACTTCGGTAATTTTAACTCGTGAGTTAGATGCGTCAAATATCATTGAAATCATGCTAGTTGTTGATATGTTATTGTGCATATAAATACGTTACTAATTTTTTGTAGCAACTTTTCTTCTGTTCCAAAACGACGTTTTTACGTTATATGACAACACAGATGCTCAGTTGATGGCAAAACGTCATTTTGTGTCCGTGATTAAGTTGCAGGACACTTGTTGTTTGCCCACCAGGCATGGCTAGATCAGTGTATTTGGCACAAAAGTAGTGCCACCTTGACCATCGTTATTTGTGCCTGGTTGTCACTTAAAGCCTCGATACTGTATCTCTGTTGTGACCTGTACTGTGTGACAGTCCTTGCCTGCCCTCTCAATCTCCCTCCATCCTGCTGTATCTCCTTCTTCACGTTGTTCCGTTATCTTCTTTGCTTCCTTTTACCATCAGGCATGCAGTAGACTGACGTAATGCAGTGTTGTCCATGGTCCATCCTTAACACATGTCCTGTCCACCGTCAGCTGGTCATCATTGTCTTCTTCACTCCAGCGTCTGCATTTATTTATCTTTGGACATCATGTAAAGTTTTAAAATTATCAGCTGCTGTGGTTTGCCAGAGATGTTAATGAGACCATAAGACAGTGAGACCGAGACTAACCAAGTCTTGTTAGACTGTTAGACCAAGACCAAAACCAACTACACTGTGTCTCAAAAAAATGCACCAACTTCTTTGGAAACAGCATAACTCCAAATTATAAGGATCAGTTTTGATGAAATTTGGCAGAAATATTCAAAAGACTCCAGAATAGAGTTTGCATGTTACAGTTTTCATGTAGGTTTGCTTTTTTATCAGCTTTTCGTCTTTCAAACGGGACACCGAAAATAACGCGAATTTTGACGCTGTATCAAGCAAACACGGCAACTTTTGTGTCATTCGGTAAAGGAGGCACAATCTGTATGAATGTAAAGGTTACAATGCTCGGCAGTTTATAACAAAGAGTTTCCGGATAAAGGTTGGACGAAGAACAGCATTAATGGTGAAGTCAAGAGAGTTCAGAACAGTTGACATGTTAACGAAGCAGTGTGACGTGTAATTTTCGTCAGTTTTGGTGATGCAATTTAGCACGAATATTAATTAAGTAAATCAGCATTAGCAGTAATTTATTGATTAGTGTATTATGTTTATGTTATGTGTGCCAAATATTATGTTCTTAGGTGCATGTTTTAAAAAATGTCACCTCGTTAATGTTGGCGCGTAGTTATAGCGTCAAAATTGGCATTATTTTCGGTGTCCGGTTTCAAAGACGAAAAGTTGATAAAAAAACAAACCTACATGAAAACTGAAACATGCAAACTCTGTTCTAGAGACTTCTGAATATTTCTGCCAAATATCATCAAAATCGATCACTATAATTCTGAGCTATACCGTTTCAAAGTTGGTGCATTTTTTGAGACACAGTGTAGACCGAGATCATTGTAGTCAAATGTATAAAAGAGCAAGATTCTGGTGTAGTCAACAGTTTTCAACACTGGCAAAATGTTCAATATGCATCAGTCTACATACAGTAAGTAACAAGTCCGAGTGAGTGGTAAAACGGGTAATATTGCACAAATATTTAGTGGTCATTTTAGTGTGTTGGCTAAATAACATCCTCAGCATTTAGGAGCCAATGATCGATTAGAGACCATGAGACCAGTTCACATGAGACCGAGACCAGAACTTCATGAGACCAAGACTGGTTAAGTGGTCTCGAGACCTTAACATACCTAACTGATGCATAACTTACAATACAGTTTGTTTTGAAGGCATAACTTGCAGCCCACTGAGTGAATAATGTGTTCTTTGTTGAATGTTGAACGTGTTGTTGTTTGCATACAGTGTTCGACATCAACCTGCCGTAACACAGATGATGTGGCTATGCTGTGGTATCACGTTGAATTGACTGCGTCAGATACTAAACACTGAATATACTGTCATTCACTCGTAGACATTTACTTCACTGCAAACTGAACTCGTAAACTCTTCCGTAATTAAGACGAGTTTCCGTTGTCATTTTACTGTTGAGCGCAGTGGCGTTGTGTTTAATTTAACCGGCATTAAATGACATCAAAACGCATTGAAATTGCCAAAGATGATATATTTGCTGGTTAGAAACGTGCTTAACCCTTCAATGTTTGCTGTTGCCATATGGGTACTGCTATAAAGCATGCTGTGCCAGACCGGGTTAAACCGTCAATTGTAATTTTTCACATCCAGGCACTCTGACGCTCAGCCCTGAGCGTCAGAGTGCCCGGATGTCAACAATTTCAAATGACGGCTTAACCCAGTCTGGCACATGATGCTTTATAGCTGTACCCTTATGGCAGCAGTGGGCGTCAAAGGGTTGAACAAGTTTCACTGTAGTGGTGTGATGCAGGTATGGTGTATGTGTGTTAGCTGTGGATTCGCTGTCTTGTATAAATCAACTTGTCGGTGTATAAAATGACTGTTCACTGTTCAGTACATGCCAGAGTGACATTGGCAACAGGATTTTGTTGTTTAATTTCTGATGAAATTTTTTTTGTAGTGACTGGGTTAATGTTATAGTGTCATGCTGTCATTTATTGACATGTAACTGATGAACTCATTGACATGTAACTGATGAACTGACTGTACCGTAGACGCATTCCACCACTGTAAAGGTCCCCTCCCTGTGTTGGAATTTACTGCCAACACAAACAGTAGCACGTTGGGCACATTTTTTTATCATAACCGGTTAGTTTTACCCGCTCAGCTATTTTGCAAATGCTAGTAAACGAATGACTCGGCCCTGTTTCGCATGTGATTGGCTGATGTAAAGGCAGGCCCCACTCCACACCAGTTGTTCCATGCGAAAAAGAACGCGGCTATTTACCTGGTTGGTAAAAAAGATAGGTGTATAGTTTGGGCAAACCGGTTTACAATAAAATGTGCCAATAATGTTATAGCTGTCTTAAGTTCTCCCAGTAGTTGAACACAGCATCAGTGGCACTAGACTACCGATATGGCAATGAAATATCCACATCATTATGCCGGTACCAAAGGCCATGGTTGGCATGGAGACATACCAAATATACTAGACAGAAAGACTGGACATACTGAGCAGTATGTGTCTCCACGCCGACCATGACCTTTTGTGCAGGCACAATGATGTGGATATTTCATTGGTATATTAGTAGTATAGTGCCACTGAAAGCACTTTCAGCTCATCCGTCTGTTTAATGTTTCAGTTTATTTAACAAGTTGAGATCGAAATATTGTCAGCTGATTACAGTTACATGGCAAGATTGCTTGAAGTTTTTATGTGCAATTTTTGTCCCTTCTGAGGCTTTGCATTTTCCTTTGCATGTTTTGTACCAGTTACGGCACAGTTACAGTCACAGGCAGCAACACCGGTTGGCCATAACCTCCACCGAAGGTCGTGGGACCCGCAATAATATCCTCTTTTCACGTCTGTCTGACCGTCTTGTCTGTCCGTGACCTTAAGGTATCGTGATCACATAGGTTGGAAATCTAAAATAATTTCATGGTTAGTTAGCCTTGGGTTTTCGCGATCTGCAGACCCCAACATCACTTATCTACTCCAAAGGGAACACCCTAAAATTTTGACACAAAGTGACTACCTACCCCCCTCCCCCCCCCACCTGTTGGACATTCGATGGCAAATTGCGGCCAGATGGTTAGAGATAGTGCAATGGTTACAATGACAACACTGCATACTGTCGTACCAGTGGTACAATAACAGTAGCCGCCCCCCGGCAAGAATCTAAACTTTTTATTGTATGAAGCACCTATGTGATTAGCGCAGTATTACTCTCGTGTGTCCGTTCGTCTGTAACGTTGATGGACTGAGATCGCATCCATTGTGGCAGTTGGAAAGCAGTGCCACGGATTAATAAGGTAGGCCTATACTTGGCATCCTAACATCGAAAATTCGAAAGGTAACTTGGTAACAAATTTGGGGGCGAACTATAGAGTAGGGTAAGTATAAAATTTTATGCCTGTAATCCGTCATATCTCATAAATGGTGTGAGAGTGTTGGTTACAATGGACAGGATCACCTGTAGGAAACCATCTACTTGCTATTCGCTTCTAAACTTTCACATCCAATCACTTGGATACACTGCCTTCGCTTCACGCGATGTTCTGTACACTAGCACA